>BNJU01004814.1_pt1 | contig 97515 bp, 156 predicted proteins | sample 8539281 | NCBI WGS metagenome assembly BNJU01 (sample SAMD00202456, study PRJDB9452) | human saliva metagenome | isolation source: human saliva | place: Japan | reverse complement strand
TCCCGCGAGGAAGAAGAGGAGGAGACGGTGGTACCGACGGCGATGGGGTGCAACCCGGGCGGCCTCACTCCACCGCCATCGCTGCGCAGTAGAGGCGTACCGCCGCCCATCGCCGCAGTGCGCCCGTGGGTTGCCCATGTTGTAAAGAGTCCGGGCAGAGCACCCGGAAAACGCCGTCTCAAGGCCGCCGATGCAAACATATTGATGAGCCATATCAGGGACGGCGGTGCGACGGCAGCAGGACAAAGACGTGATGATGCCGAGCACGGCGGTGACGCCCATCGAGAGGGCGGCGCAGCGATCGCTCGAACGAATCTGCCGCGCTGCTGCTGGTGATGGAGTAGAACTATCCTTCGACGGCGGACGAGGCGGACGATAAAACACGCGCCGAGATGGTGGAGATCGGTGACGCCGCCAAAGGTAGATGATCCGCAGCCCCAACGAAACCGGCGGCGCCGACGCGTGCCATCAGCTGCGGGATCACGCTGTCCCGCCGCCGAGCTTCTTCCGTCGACGCCGAGCACCTTGACGCCGACGAGGTTCACGGCGATGTTCATAAAGGCGATAACGGCCGTGCCGATTATCATGGCGCGGTGCATATCGCAGCTGCCCGATAGCTGATACGCGCACAGCCGACTGCGGCAGCGCAATCGTGAGCGCCGACGAGCAGCCACTGCGAAGTGTAGAAACGGGCGCCGCCCGCCGCCGTCGGCGTCGCGCTCCGGACGCGCACTGCTGGCTCTGCAAGGATCATATAAGACCTCCGCCCGCTTTGGTACGTAGTAAAGGAGAAGGACGATGCCGAGAGCATCATGCAATCGCACAGCACGTATCTGTGAGGGGCAACGGCACGAAATCCGCCGATTGATGTATGAACAACGACGACGATACCGAACGGCACGAGCCCAGGTTCATAGCTATATCCCGTGACGGCAAGAGCTGCGCCGCCGACGAACTGTGCGACCATCGAGGCGGCGAAGAAGATGACGATCACAAATGCCGCGACGCCGCAAACGCGTCCGACCGATAGCGGTGACGGATGATATCGACAATCGTGACGGCGATAGATGCGCCATATCGCCGACCTTCTTGCCGAAAGATGCCGAGCACGAGAAGATGGTCATCGTCTGAATGACCGCCATGTGGATCCAGCCGAAGCCGATCTCGTACGCCAGGCGCCAAACAAACGAAACATCGGCTGTGGGTCGCGACCATCGTCAAACACTTGAGAACAAACGCCGGTCTGTCCCCGACGAAGTACCCGGAGAAAGCCGCCGCCGTGCTCTGCCGCACGTAAAAAGCCGAGTGAGCATCGCCGCCATAAAGCCGGGAGCGGGAGAAGTACGAGGACTGCTGCTCATCGTCCCACCTCCTCTGTGCGCTCATCGGGGCATATCCTCATAAATGCGCACCGAAATTTACACGGCGAGCACCGCCCCACGGCGAGCACCCGACACTCGACGTGATCGCCCGGGCGAAATACCAACCTGCATCGACCTCCGCGAGGTCCAAGTCAGCGCCGTCAGAGTACGGCAAAAGAATCCTACCCGCAGCAGTACGCGCCTCGCCTCACGGGTGATGGCGTCTGCCGCTGTTTCATCCTGCAGTAGACCTCCTGAAATTGATGAAGTCGCTGATAAAATAAGTCTGTCAGATTGGTGCAGATTTTCGTCTGTCAAGAGACAAACGGACGCATAGCAGAGGCTATATGGAGGATTTGTCGACACAGAAGAACGAAGAAAAGACCTTGAATAACGAATGCTACATTATCCAGTGCTTCTATATGCGCCATGTCGGATGCGAGGGGCAGTGCCCCGGGATATGGCAGATATAAATCACGCGGAACAGAGCCTGCGCGCGGCATGATGTTATCTTAACATCTCATTTCCCCGTGCAAATTGCTCGACAACAATTTCCCAAAATCTACGTAGCATCAATGTTCCTCCTCGTTCCAGTGAAAAAAATCTGTACCAAGCCGAAGCCTTGTTTATGCATCATTTTTAATGTTTTCAGTATTGCTCCGCCAGTTCACAGCAAAAAGCACGATATAATTTATTAAAGTGAATAAACATAAAAATTAAGGAGGGGCCCGCAGCCATCAGGACGAAACTTCTGCTCATGGGTGCCGTCATGGCGATCCTTGTCGGCATCATCTGTGCCATCGGCTACCACGAGTCGAAACGAAATATCGTGGAGCACCTCATCGAATTACCACCACAGTGAACGTCAGAGCCGCCACTGAACAGCTGGCTGCTCGAAAAGAAACAGCAGGCGCAGGCGCGGATCACTCACCGCCATGGACGGCAATCGATGCGGGGCGATCACGGTCTCTGAACCTCGCGTCCAGCGACAGGGGTCGTGAGTTCAGCCGCGGCTCCGAGGATGGCACATTCCTCTGCTGGGTGGACGGGGATATCACCGGAGAGATCGACCCGCGCACGCGTGACTGGTATAAGATGCAAAGGCAAAGAAATACGACCTCTTGCCTCCGTATGTCAGGATATGCTCAACAAAGCTGATCGTCGTCGCCGCACCGTACCATACACAGGCGGCACCTTCGCGAGGCAATCTGCTCCGACATCGCATGGATACTGCTCCGCGCGTACGGGAAGCGAAATGTCACGGTGCAGGCAAGGGCACGATCGTCGACCGTCGGGCGTATAGTGATCGCCGATGTTGACGGCAATACGCTGCGAAAAAGGTGTCCGACGATCCCATCCTCAAAGATCACTTTACGGAAATGGGAGAAAACAGGGCGCTTCGTCGCGTCCAAGGACGGCGAGGATCAGATCATCGCCTACACGACCAAATCCCAGAAACGGGCTGGATCGTCGCCATCGACGTTCGGAGGAAGCATCACCTTCGCCCAGCTCTCCTCCTGCGCGTCTCTAATAGGGTTGACCCTTGTCGGCATCCTGCTCGTCATCCCATCATCGTCGCCACTCCTCCCTTTGCCGCGACCATCACGCGCTGTGACAGCACTCTCAGGCACGTCGATGAACTCATACGGGCAGCTGAACCTCGCCGATCTCCCGTCACCTCCGGACGCGACGAGCTTGGACGGCCGCGAACTCCCAGCACGATGGTCAGGGAACATCCGCAGCCTCATCGGCAGGTCGCATCGACCGCCGAGCGGCTGCCACCGCCTCCTCCGAAGAACGACGGCGGGCGCACATCAGATGTAGAGTCCGCCACGGAGATCGCGGGCACGGTCTCTGCGACTGCGACGAGGTCAGAGAAACAGCTCCATGCCTCACGGCAACACGAGATACGATCTGGTGTCGGACGACATCAGGGAGCAATGTCGCGAAGAGTCGACGCCGTCGCCGATGAGTCCGCCGCAGCCGCCGACGCCGAAGGGCGCATCCCTGATGAACGACGCCATGGACAAAATGACCGCCATCGAGCAGGGCGTCCAACGCTCGGCGGAGGTTGTCGAAAAGCTCGGCGGAGCTCCCAGCGAATCAGTGGATCTCAGGACCATCTCCGCCATCGCCGAGCAGACGAATCTCCTCGCGCTCAACGCTGCCATCGGGCGGCGCGCGGGCGAAGGACGGGACGCAGCTTTGCCGTCGTCGCCGGGGAGTCAGAAAGCTCGCCGAGCGGTCGCGTGAGGGCAGCCGACCAGATCAGGGCGCATCACCTCCGTCAGGCGACGACGCACGCCGTCAATGCCATGCACACGGAAGGCACCGAGGGGGTGCAGGTCGGCGCGAATGCGATTTCACGCCGTCGGCAGTGCAGTTCGACAGCATCATGCTGGTCGATGCGATCAATACGGAGTTAAGCGGCGATCAATGCGGCGATGCGAAGACGTCGCCCAAGGCGCGAGCGTCGTTCACGCCGCCGGCGGGTGACGCCATCTCACAGACCACGGCGCACATGCGGAATATCGCCTCTCCGCCTCAGGCCAGTCCGCATCGAGCGAGAGATCGCCGCCCTTCTGACACTCGCGACCTCGCCACCGACCTCAGAATACGACATGAAGTTCACACTCTAACGCCGCACGCTAAACGACTTCATTATGATGATAAGTGGCGGCACGAAGGAAACGCCTCGTGCTGCCGTCTTTTCATGATGCGTATTTCTACCCTGGGAAGCACTGATAAATTCAGTACAACCATGCTGGCCTTTTGTCACTTCGGCGGAAAATCCTCCCTGAGCACCACTCTGCGTCAGTTTTCCCACCTCGTTCGGACGAAAAAATCTACGCCAATCTGGCAGACCTCATTTTATCAGTGATTCCCTAGATAAAATCTTTTAATTTCAATTCATTCGTTTTATCCAATTTAAAATATTAACCAAAACATCTTGCTTTATTCCTCCAAAGGCGTAAATTATCATAGGGAAGTATGCATTCATGAGAAGTATGCCATCTAAGGAGAGAGACATGAGCATCAGACTAAAACTGCTGCTGACGGAGCATCATGTGGCCGTCCTCGTCATGGAATCTGCATCATGGCTACATCACGGCAGAGCGCGCCTCGCAGCAAGCATCTCAGGAGAGATCGCGCCATTCTCACGAACGGTACAGCCAGGCTCGACGGTATCTGCGAAAAGGTGGCGGACGCAACCGCAATTCTGTAATTCGTCGTCTTCGACGCCTGGATCATGCACTGTGTGAGCCTCGGCTCCAATGGTCCGGAGGTGTTCGACTTATCGTCAACGGCTGGAGAGAATTCTTTATCGGTGGGTCGGCGGGTGCGAGCGTCGGGTCAACCCGCTGACCGCCGTGGTATCAGCAGGCCGTCAGACGGGCGGGCTGTCGCTGCGCGCCGTACGAGGACATCACGCGAAGGGTAGTCGTCTCCGCCACACGGTCGTACGGTGATCGCACGGGCGCGCTGCGCGGCGGTGTCTGCGTCGACATCTCGCTCGACACGCTGGGCGAGTACGTTAAAGGTGGTGTCAGGTGGGGGCGGGGGTTATTGTCTCCTCCGATGGGCTCATCATTGCTCCTCTCGGGGGATAATGTATGAAACGCATGGGGACACCTCCGTGCTCAAGCGCATTTTGCCGAGATGATCCAGAAGAAGAGCGGCTGTTTCGATGGAAGAACGGCGAGCAGTCATCGCCTACGGCTTTTGGTGCCCTCGACGGGCTGGATCGTCTCCATCGCCGTCGAGCGTCGCCTTTGCTTGTGGAGGTCTCAGGGCGGCCTACGGGGTGCTCAGCGTGGTCAGCATTCTCTCGTGTCAGCATCATCATCCTCCTGCTCCCTTTGCCGCGACCATCACGGCTTCGTGAGAGGAGCTCGGGGCGTCGTGCGCTCGCCCACGGACAGCTGAACCTCCCCGTCCCCGTGAACTCGGACGGCGAGCTCGGGCGGCTGCGCGACTTCAGCACGATGGTCAGACATCCGCATAACCTCGTCCGGAGGTCGCGTAGACCGCCGGGCTGCCGCCTCCTCCGAGCTGACGGCGGGCGCATCAGATGTGATCCGCCTGGGAGATGTGGGCACGGTCTGCTAGCGCGACGATTGGAGGCGGCTCCGATTCGCTCGCGCGGCAGCGAGTTACGATCATGGTATCGGACGACGTTAGGGCGATGTCCGCGGGGTCGTGCCGTCGCCGATGGTCCGCCGCGACTGCGGACGCCGCCAGAAGGCGCATCCTGATGAACGATGATGGACAAAGTGAGCGCCATCGAGCAGGCGTCAGCGCTCGGCGGAGGTTATAGCTCGGCGAGCTCCCAGCAGATCGGTGGTCGTCGGACCATCTCCGCCATCGCCAGCGAATCTTCTCGCGCTCAACGTGCCATTGAGGCGGCACGGGGAGGCGGACAGGGCGCGCTTTGCGTCGTCGCGGAGGTCAGAAGATCGCCGGGGCGGTATCGTGGGGCGGTAGACCGGATCAAGGCGCATCACTGCTCGTCAGGCGACACGACGCACGCCGTGTGCCATGCGGGCACCGAGGAGGTGGGTCGGTGCGGGTGCGATTCCGCTGTCGGCGGCAGTTCGCGGCGTAGCGCGGGTCGATGCGATCAATACGGAGATGGCAGCGATCAGTCGCGGCGATGCAGAACGTCGCCAAGGCGCAGAGGCGATCGGTTCACGCCGCCGGCGAGGCCGACGCCATCTCACGAGACCACGGCGGCGCACATGGCAGCACCATCGCCTCCGCCTCGGAGGAAGCCAGTCCGCAATCGAGCGAGGGAGATCGCCGCCGCTTCACAGGCACTCGCGACCCTCGCCACCGACCTCCAGAATACGACGCAGAAGTTTCAAACGTAACGCACTTACGAAACAGGGCTGCTGCACGAACGCCCCTTATCGGCTCGCTGCATATACTTCGCCACTTCGCTCTGACGGGGGAAGCTAGAGTCAGCAATCCTGGCCTCGTGCGACGCGAGAACGCGTAAGCGGTGGAAGAGGCGACTGTAGCGATATCGTCGAAACATGAACAAGCGCTGCTGCACCAGTTTCTCGCTTCGTCGCAGCAGCCCCTGTTTTCAGCGTGCCGCATGAGGGCGCTCGTGCCGTGCTTCCTTTACAGCAGTTCCATCGCCCGCTCGATGCGCCTCCTCCTGCGTTGCCCAGCTTGTCGCGAGGCGCATGACGGTCACATCGCGCCGCGCTTTTCCCAGAAGCCCATGCCACGTGTGCCGAAAGCAGTGTGCGAGCCGTTCGGACGGAGCGCGAGAGATCTGGTTCATCTTGCCGGGCTATCCACGGCGAGGTGATAGCCCACTACGACGAGTGCCGTCGCGGATCCGATCCGGCCATGCGTGCGACGTGTGCACCGCCGCGTGCGCATGAGTCCCGTCCGCAAAGAGGGTGTCAAACTGGAGTCGCCGAGGCACGCGCCCTTTGCGAGCAGCGCACTCTGTTTGACGAAGGTGAAAGAAATGCAGGCACGAGTAGGGTGCGGAAAGACGACCGCCTCGCCGAGGAGCGCGCCGCACTTCGTCCCGCCGATGAAGAACACATCCGTGAGGTGCGCGCGAGATGTGGGAGGGTCACCTCAGTTTGCATCTGCAGCCGAGTGCATGCCGGGCGAGCCGTGCCCGTCGAGAAAGAGGCGGGATGTGGTTCGTGCGTGGCGGGCGGCGCTGATGATCTCAAGCTCGTCCATCGTATACAGTGTGTGCCGTACTCGGTCGGGGTGCGAGAGGTAGACCATGCCGCGCACCATGTGGTCGTGGTTTGCGTCCTCGTGAAAACGCGCGCAGCGCCCTTTCGATTGCCTCCGCCGTGAGCTTGCTCGTCCGTGTCCAGGCAGGGCGAGCACCCCAGCAACCGCCCGCCTCAATCGCACCCGCCTGCATGCACCGATATGCGCTGTGTCGCAGCGGCGACTGCTGACACCCTCATACAGCGCAGCAGCAGCGCGGAGATCACGATGCGGTTCGTCTGCGCCCCGCCCGCAGAGCAGAGATGCACCTCGGCGTGCAGTGCGCGGCATACCGCACGGATCTTTCCCGCGCCGCCTTCTTGTGTACGGGGTCGCTTCCGTAGCCTGCCGTCTGCTCCATATTCGTTTTCGCAAGTCGCCGCAGGATCTCGCAGTGACGCCCCCTCCATATAGTCGGAGGCAAGCGAAAGCAGGCTCGTTCATATCATCATCTCCCCGTATTTATAGTAGCGATGTGCGATTCAAGGATTTGTTGAGGAAGCACTGATGACCCAGCCACGCCATCTGCGCATACTTTTGCCCGCACTGCGCCCTCGAATCCTCCGCAGGCCCTTTGCTATGCGTCCGGTTTGTCTCCTTGTTCGGACGATCTGCACACGCCAATCTGAGGGTCTATTTCTCCAGCGATTTCTTAAGTCGAGGAGGAATTCTTCCGATAGAAATAATAAGGAACATTAAATTAGGGCAGGAAGCGCGAAGGAGGGACAGGAATGGAACTCGAGGAAAATCTATGGCAGCACGTGGAGTAGTGCCCGCATCATCTGGAGCAGCGCACCCATGCGACGAAAGGAGGATACGTCCGGCACATTCGCGCGGGATGCTGCAGAACCTCAAGGAGTCGAAAGGCGGCGGAGGCACGCGACTGGGCCGGAAAAGGTGGGCGATACCGTCATCACGCGCGCGCGTGCTTGCGGACGGCTCCGGTCATCACGCAGATCTATCCAGGGAACGAAGCTCGTCTCATCTGAGTCGCGCGGCGCACACCCGTGCAGGCAGGATCTCGTCCCGAAACCATCGAGAAGATGAAGCAGCAGGCATCTTTGGCAGAGTGCGGATCCGCTGCTCCGCATCGAAGGCGGCGCGAGCCTCCATTGCCACAGCGGCCGCTGTATCGGCGATGCTGTGAGCGCGCGCTCAAACGAAGCTGTTGCGCGGCTAGAACTTCGGTGCGACAGCCCTTGTCTGGCGTCAGCGATATCGCTACAAGCGCTCCCTTCCACCGCTTGCGGCGCACCTCCCCCGTGCGTCGCGCTGAGTAAGCTGGGATTATGGCACAGCGCTTCGTCAGAGCGGGGGAAGTGGCCGAAGATACGACGAGCCGATAGGACGTTCGTGCAACACCTTTGGCCATTTTGGTCAGAATCTCCAGTCAAACCTGCCCTGCCTCGAAGGTTACCGCGCTGCTTGCCTGCCCAGCCCTCGACGCTGAGGTCGGCGGCGGTGGCGTTTTGCATGGAGTGCGCGTGTAGCCCGCGCGCAAGGCTGCCCGAGAGTCCTTTGAGCGAGGGAGGAGGGCGTATCGTAGGAGAAGCCGCGCGCGTGGTGAGGTCGCGCCGGCATCGCCCTGAATTCGTACCGAGGGAGGTGCCGGGGATGGAAAGCGCACCGCCCTGCGGGATCGGGCAGCGCGCGCGTCGTGCACGCGCGGTGCGGCTGTCGACGGCGTGGAAGTCATAGCGGTCGCTGGTCGAGAGGTTGCTTGCTCGCACCGTTCTGATGCGTGTCGAAGTAGCGGTTATACAGTTCGCGCTCGGTTCCGTCTGCCGTTTTGCCCGTGCGTCCGGACCGAGGATCGACAGCGCCGATGTGATTTCGCGTCCGTATCGTAGGCGGTATGGCGCGCGATCCCTTTTGACGGGAAGGTCGGCCTCGTGGTCCGTGCTCATCTCGGCCAAGGCGCAGGCGCCCTCGTAGAAGACGCCGCTCTTCTGCTCACTGCTTGCAGGAAGACGCCACCGCCGACGTAGTGGGTATTCCCTCGCCGTGCGTGCCGTTATCAAGGTAGGAGTCGTGGCTGCCGCGCCCGTGCTACCGGACGATGTGGGTGCCGAAGAGGAGTGGTCATCACCGCGCATGACCTTACGTGGAGAAGCCGACGGCAAGATTCCATGCCTCTGACATTCGCATGAGAGCCGGTCTCGTGGCGCAGGCTCGATCCGACGACGGCAGCAAAGGGGCGAGATCCGCTCGCTCCTGCTGCTCTCTGCCGAGGCGCTCGCACGCCGCTGCCTCGCGATGAGGTCGTGCGTTTGCGCCGAGAACGCCGCCGTCCCTGCTTCAGTAGTCTCGGCAAGGGACTTCGTGTCCTCATGCAGTGACGAAGCCGTTATTAAGCCCGGATTGGGATTCGTTCGGATTAGTTTGGGTTGGGATTTGGATTCGGGTTGGGATTTGGATTCGGAGTTGGGGGTTAGGTTAGGAGTTCAGCTGATTTGGATTCGGGTCGTTAGAGTTGGGGTTTCGGATTGGGATTTGGACTGGGGTTGGGGTTTGTTCGCAGTTGGGATTGAGTTCAGGGAGGTTATTCCGTCGTGATGGCGCTGCCGCCGTCGACCTTGACAACGAGCTCCTTCTTATCGCTCGTGACGCCCATCTTGCCGTGCGATGCCTGAGACGCCCTCGTAGACGGTCATCGTCGTCGCGCCATCGGTATCAATCTGCGCATTCTCCGTGCGCAGGAGGCGCAGACGATTTGCCGTAGAGCTTCCCGGCAGATACGCTTCAGACGTCGTCCCTTTCAGGTTTGTATTCGCCGTGGAGGTCACACGCAGCATCGTATCGCTTTTCGGTCATGCCCGCCGGCACATAGAACGAGCCTCTGGAACCGCAAGGCTCACGCCGTAATGCCTTCGTCCCGCGCACGATGAGCGCGTTGTCTGTGATGATGCGCTCTGCCGCCTGTGCCGATGCCGCCGTAAAAGCTGTGCCCGACCGAGATCAGGGCGTGCCGGGATCTCGACGATGCCGCGTGCAACGCCGTCGTGTTCGCCGTCCCGTTGGTCAGCGCACGTCCGCCGTAGATCGCGCTCGCATAGCGCCCGCCGCCACCGTAGATCACGGTACACTCGGCGGCGGCGACTGCCGCCATTGCTGCCCGCGTCGGCATTTGCATCGCCGCCGCAGACAGCCCCCTCGAAGTGGCGCCGTCAGCGTCAGGATATTTCCGTCTGCTGTTACGGTAGACTGGCTGTTGTGCGTGCTTCTGCCGTGCCGCCGCTGACCTCTTCCCCATACTGCGCTTGCGGGGCTGAGCGTGACGCGGTTCGCATTTGCCGTCGCAAGATTTCATCCACACCGTTCGGGACGGTTGCAGGCCGCCGATGACGCTGCCCCGTCCGAATAGGCACCGCCCGTGATGGTGACGGTTTCATTTGCCGTCGCAGTTGCGCGTGCGCGATGGGAGCGCATAGGCCCGTTCCACCGCTGTAGCGCTATTGGTGCTCGATGAATTTCCTGAGCAGGTGTAGTCCGCGTGCGTCTCCGCTGCGCCGCGCCTCGTCTCGGCTCTGCCAAATCCGCCCCCTGCGGAGAATCCTCTTGGAGCACACCGCGTTTCAATCGTGATATCATTGTTTGTGACGGTTGTTTTCGCTGCGCCGCTGTTTGCTGCGATGGATCCAAAGCCGCCGCCGAATACGTAGGAGTATTTGCCGCCCGTGCCGCTCACGTCGCTATTATCGACGGTCACGTTCAGACTTGCAGCATCCGTGCGTGAGGCTGACCGAGGCGGCGGTGGCGTGCGTGATCGCACCGCCCTGATTTGTCACCTGTTCCCGTCTGCCTCGGCGGTGCATTGCTTGCCCGCCTGCGCGGCTTCTTGCTCGATGAAGGCTCCGTGAGATCGCCGTCCTGTACGCCCTCGCGCATTGATGTTGACCGCATTCGCTTGCATGGTAGTCCGGCGGAGCCATCGCTCGCCGCATGAACGAGATTCTCGCACCGTATACGTTGCTGCGCTCATCCGTGACCGTCACATTCGTGATTGTCCTCCAGATCGTCTCCGCGTATGCAGATACGCCCCGAGCGCCAGATCCTGCAGCGATCAGTGCGCTGAGACCCCGCCTCGAATATCATGGATCTTCATAAAAGATGACTCCTTTCACCACTTCGCTCACGTTAGTACTAATCCAGAAACGAATGAACGAAACCCTCATCTTTTGATAACAATTCATAAGTCGTTGTAATAGGGCAAATGAAAGTGTATATACGGGACGAATGCGCACATCTTCTATGAAAATAGCAGTGCTGTTAGAATACGATCCTGTCACGCTTCGCCGCGTGGAGAAAAATCCATATTTTCTGTGGGATTCATGCCTGTATTAAAATTTTGCGAAACAAATGTCGGCGGACATACGATGCCTCTGTCCATGGAGATGATACTAGCGCCATCTGACGCGTCGACCGTCGGCAAATCCTCCACATAGCTGGCGCGTCCGGTTTGCCTCCCTCAGCCCGGACGACCACGCCAATCTGACGGACTTCATTTTATCAGCGATTCGGTATTTGTGTCGATTAGATGTTGCGAGGGCGTGATGGAGGAAGAGTCTGGGCAGATGCACTCACGGCAGAGTCTCTGCTGCATCGTAAAAGCGGATCAATGACAAGCATGCCCGTCTTATCGATAAAGCCCCACTTTCACCCTTTTTGACCGGGGCAAGCCCAGCAAAGTCTCCGACCGCGGTGATCGTGGTCGGCACGCGGAAGGCTCTGTCCGTCTGGTCGGCTGAGAAGAAGGGCGTTGTCCTGCCGGACGGCAGCAAGCCCCGTGGAAGTCGGCTGCATCCTCATATACGCAGTGATGACATCACCATTGTGGCCGACGTATCCCCCATTTGTCTCACCGCACCGCCGCCATCTCGGAGAAGCGGCGGATCGCACTGAAATTAGGCGGCACGAGATAGGCGCCCGTACGGCTGACGATGCCCCACTTCCCCTGCATCCGGACAGGCGCCATCTCGTCCTCAAAATGCGGCGATATAGTCGTGCTTCGTCGAGATCACCCGGCACCTGTGTGGTCGATGTAGCCGCGTTTGAGCTTCATCAAACATCTCGATGTCCCTGCCGAAGGTTGGCAGATGCTTGACAATGACAAGCCCTTGAGGAGAAAAGCCGCCGATATTCGCGGTGCGGGTCTCGATACACCTCGGCAAGGCCGTCCTCGAACGGACCGCACCTCCTCATAGCGCGTTTTGAACAGTTTTCCGCTTCGGTCGACGATGCTCCAGCCCTTTTTCCTTCACCATCGCCAGACCATCGCTGAAGCCGTGAATTGCCGTGCTGCGAAACCGAGGCTTGATGACAAAATGCACCGCTCCGATCGATAAAGCCCCATCTTTCCTTCACTATGACGGCGGCAAGCCCTCCTGAAAACTCTGCACACTCGTAGGCACAGGTATTGCTTCTGCGCCGCTTGTGTCGATGAAACCGGAGTGCTTTTTTCAGGACGGCGGCAGCCCCTCCGAGGCTGGGCCTGCCTCGTATCTATCGTTTGTGAGGAGGCTGCCGTTGCGGCGGTAGAAGACGTGCTTGTTTTTCTGCTCCACGCAGGGAGATGCACAGTAAATGGGCTGACGCTGCGGTGCACGACCGCGAGCAGGAGGTTGCCGGCGCCGTCATACGCGCCGTAGTTGTCCTTCGCGTCCTGTACGACAATCGTGTTTTCTGCCATGCGGCTGATCTTTCGATACGAAACGGGGCACGATGAGTGCCGCCGCTTCGGATGATGCCCCACTTGCGCCCCTGTCGGACGGAGATAGCCTCCGCGTATGGGGCGATCTCGTCGGCTGCCGTTGGAATGATGAGTGCGCCATCGGCGTTGACGGCGCCACTTCCTCCTGTGAACCATGGCGAACGCGGGCGCGCCGTTTTCGTGCGCGGGCGGATCGGAGCGGCTGACCCGTGGCTCCGCCGCAGGGCGCGCCTGCTCCGCCGCCCGTCCGGCGGGGCATCGCGCACAGAACTCCCGCCGCCGTTAGGGCTGTGATCAGGGGACAGTACTTTCCTGTTGCCATTCGATCATCTCCTTTGATTGGTTGACCCGTGCTTTCCGTGGCGCTCTCAGCAATTCCCGCGGTGGACGTGGCGCAGATGCCGCCGGCGATTTCTGCGAGGCGGTCGATGTCCGTGATGGGCGTCGGCGGTGTGCTCAGACGGTGGCGCGGAAGCGGCGGCTGATGAAGAGGAATCGCGGGGAGAGGGAGGCGAGTGCAGCGCCTCGGCGTCCATGTCCTCCGCCGCATCGTTGTGATCGGGGATGATGAGTGTCGTCACTTCGACGTGGACGCCGGATTCCGCCGCGCGTGATGGTCGTCTTTACCGTCTCAAGATCGCCGCCGAGCCACCGATAGAAGTCCGCCCGCCAGCGCGAGGTCGATGTTCATGGCATCGACGTGCGGCAGGAGGCGCATGAGCGGCTCCGGCAGAGATCATGCCGTTCGTCACGAGGACGACGGCGCAAGCCCGCCGCGTGCAGGAGGGGAGCCGTGTCCATGATGTACTCGATGCCGATGAGCGGCTCGTTGTCGTAAAGGCAACGCCGAGATTGCCGCGCGGCTGACGGCGCAGATCCTCGCAAGTGCGGCGAGCCGTGCGGGCGCGACGTACTCCGTCTCGATCTCGTCATTTGCCGCGGCGATGTCCGCGTTCTGGCAGAAGGGCAGGCAGAGGTTGCAGCCGAAGCTGCCGACGGAGAGGATGCAGCTGCCGGGATAAAAATGATAGAGCAGGCTTCTTCAATCGGATCGAGCGCGAGGCGGTGAGCCGCCCGTAGTTCTTCGCGCGGATGATACCCTCCATCGTTCCGCGCGCGCGGCAGAAGCCCGTCTCGCCCGTGCGCGGCGGCAGGCATGGGGCAGAGGGCGGAGGCGCCCGTCCGCAGCCGGATGTGCGCCGCCTGTGCTGTCCATCGTCCCATCGTCGTTGTGCCGCTCGACCGTGAAGCGCCAGATGCGGATGGGGGCGTCTCGGAATGCCGCCCTTTTGCGGCGATGCGCAGCTGATCCTCCACCGTGTCGACGCCCGCGAGATCGAGAGCAGCAGTCCTTGCGCGCACTCTACGATACGCCGTACTTTTTCACGTCGGATCATTTCGCCCCTGCGACGAGTTCCGGTTCCGTCAGCACATCGACGCAGCAGATGAGCGCGTCCAGATCCTTCTCCGCGACGGGCGGAAAGCGCGGTCGCGCAGCGCCGCAGAGACAGCATTTTGCAAAATCTCCTCGCGATGTTCTTCGTCGCGCTCGAACGTGCCGATGCAGCCGCGCAGCTCCCCTGTCCTTTTGAGCGAGACGAGACACCTGCATGCGCTGCCCATCGGGCGGCAGCCCTGCAGGGGGCGTTCTGCGGCTTGCCCGTCGCGACAATCGTCTCAATGGCGCGGCGTGCCAGCCGTCATAGTCGTCCTCGGCGGCACGGCGCTCCTCTGTGCCCGCCGCTCAGAGCCGCTCATAGCGCTTCGGCGAGGCTGCGCCGCGGATCTCGCGGCGTTACCCTGAGGAGCACAACGCCGTAGCCGACGCCAAGCGGTCTCGATGGAGAGCTTTTGATCTTGAGTGCCTGCTCGTCGAGCGCACCCGCCGACGATCCAGAACGTGCGCAGCCCGCACCCGCCGCCGCCTTGTAAACGTCCCGCATCCATGCGCAGGAGCTTTAGGAAGTCGCCCCCCTCAAGGTACTTCATGCACGCCTTGTCGAGCGCGGTCCTCGGGCAAAAGCCGTACGGTCCTCGGGCGAGAGCTTGTGCGAGAGGTCGCCGTCTCGCGATGAAGACGGCGCGCCGTCCGAGCGTCTGTGCGGCGCGTGCGATATCTGCCAAAACTAGTGCACCAGCGGTGACAGCCCCGAGATGCCGAGCCGTAGACGTGGAAATCCCGCGTATGGGCGTACAGGGAGGCGGCGGATCATGATGCGTGGTCGAGCGCGGCGTTCCGTCCGCCGACGGACTAGCCTCGATCCCTCTGCCGCCGTCTGCCGCGATCTCCTGGCGAGCACCGTGTCATACTGCGCCGTCACCCGCGACCCGGCGCGCCGAACTGTGCAAAGCGCCCGATGCCTCGTCTCCGGTGCAATGTGAAAAGTGGTCGGCGTACATGACCGTAGGCGCTGGCGATGTATCACGGTATCGGTTGAAAAATCGGCGGCCTCCTGATCGCGCGTTCGTACGCGTTGCTCGTCAGCTGGATCCTCGCCCTTGCCGATCTCCGGCAGGAGTAACGGCGGATGCAGAGATGGGTACGCGGACTGAGTGATACGTAATCTCCTCCTGAGACCTCTCCTGTTCTGATTCGCCGTCTAGTCCGAAAGTCCTGCAACGATGAAAAACGTTGATAAGATACGATCATGTATGCACTGGACATTTAGCCTTTATCATGGTAAAACAGCTCATATTTTCATCTTTGAGAGCGGACATGGAATCATTTCTTCCTATGCTGAACGCCATCGACTCATTTTCGTAGAGCGTTCCGCTCATCACCCCTGCTCGTCGGGACGGGCATCCTGCTGACGATCCGCCTCTCACCTTCAGGTCGTGCAGCTGCCCGCGCACCTCTGCGCTGATCCTGCGGGCAAGGAACCGCGCGGCGACATCTCAAGTTTCAAGGCGCTCTGCGTTGCGCTCGCCGCGACCATCGGCATCGACGGCAACATCGTCGGCGTTGCGACGGCGGTCAAGGTCGGACGGCGGCGCTATTTTCTGGATGTGGATGGCGGCGTTCTTCGGCATGGTGACGACGAAATACGCCGAGGGGCTGCTCGCTGTAGCACCGCACGACGGACGAACGCGGCGAGATCGCGGGCGGATCATGTACTACATCCGCAACGGCATGGGAGAAGTACCGTCCGCTTGCGGGCTTCCTCGCGGTGGCGACCGTGCTGATCGCGTTCTTCGGCATCGGCACCTTCCGCAGGTCAACGCCATTGTCGACTCGGTGGGATCTCCTCGGCATCTCGCGCGTTGTGACCGACATCGCGCTCACGGTGCTCATCGCGGCGATCACGATCGGCGGTCTCAGGAGCATCGCCGAGGTCTCTGCGCGCATCATCCCATTTATGGCGGTGCTTTTTACATCGTCATCTGCGCGGGGATCATCCTCATGCACCTCGGTGAGATCCCTGCGGCAATCGCGCTCATCCTCGACAGTGCCTTCACGGGCACGGCAGCAGGGCGGATTTTGCCGGCTCGACCGTCATGATGGCGATGCAGAACGGCATCGCACGCGGCGTCTTCGTCGAACCAGTCTCGGTCTCGCTCCGCCCGATCGCGGCGGCGGCGGCAAAGACGAAGGAACCCGCCGAGCAGGGACTCATCTCCATGACGGGACATTCATCGACACCATCATCATCTGCTCCACGACGGACTCGTCCTCGTCCTCACGGGCGCATGGCACGGCGACGCGGCGGGCGCGGCGATGACGGGCGCGGCATTTACGAGCCCTCTACGGCAGCATCGGCGGCGCACTGCTCACCATCTCCTCGCACTCTTTGCGTTCACCACCATCCTCGGCTGGAAACCATTACGGCGAGCGTGCCGTGCTCTCACCTCGCAGGCGTGCGTGCCATCCTGCCGTACCGCATCGTCTTCATCGCGCTCACGCGCGGCGCATTCACAGAAGCTTGAGGTGATCTGGGTGCTCGCCGACATCGTCAACGGACCATGGCGATCCCGAACCTCATCGCCCTCATCGCACTGTCGGGCATTGTCGTACACGAAACGCGCCGCTACCTCGACAAACTGCAGCGCGGCAGTCGGCTGACGGAAGTAGCGGCGCAAAGGAGTGCTGCGGGGCGACTGTCACCCACCGTGATCTTCTTCGGATCGCCGTGTCCTCAAAGCAGAAATACCCGGGTGATGGCGGGACTGCGTGTACTCGAACCGTATGCCCATCGGCATTGTACGTTCTCCCACTGACCACGGCCAGACAGTTGTAGTCCCCCATTTCCAGCCAGTGCATATCCAAATCGGCAGCATACTCCACCGTCATGCGGCGGCGGCTGGTAACGATGACCATGCCCAGATCGTTTTCTATGTAGTCATAGATGGAGCGGAAGCAATTTCCGGTGTGAGATCGGGCACCGCCTCACGCAAAAACAGATTGATATCCAGAATCAGGGCTTTTCCATCCAGATAGCGGATGCGGCGCACATCATAGATGTCGCTGCCTAGCGAAGCCCTGTTTTTTGTAGTTTTCATCCACAACGCCCTCGGCGAAATGAATGACGCGGGTAACCGCCTGAAAGTGATTAGCGGCGCAGCCATCGCCGCAGAGATTTTCGACCGCTCATTCCCGCGATCATCACGGGAGATCCTATCCTCTGGTTTCCGCAACTGCATCGATCAGCTTTACCTGTTCGAGAACGGAACCAAGACCTTATCTCGAAGGTAGATTACGAGGACGAGGGACAAGTGGGCGTTGATGGAGCCGGACACGGCTCAGCTCAAACAGTCTCTTCTCTGCATGGCAGACGGGCATGGCCGAGGCGGGCGGCTGGAACACACTCTTTGGTGCAACCATGATCAGCCTCGCATCGTCTCGCGCATGGGGATGAGGAAGCGTACCGCGTGGAATCTGCCAAAATGCTCGCGGCCTGCATTCACCTGATGCGCGGCACGCCCCACATTTATCAAGGGAAGAGCTGGGGCATGACCAATGCGGGCTATATCTCCATCGAAGATTATCGGGACGTGGAAAGCCTGAACTGCTATCGCACCCTTCTGGAGCAGGGCACAGCGGAGGCGGATGCCTTGAAGATTCTGGCCGCCCGCTCCCCGTGACAATGGACGCACGCCGATGCAGTGGTCTGCCCGGCAATACGCAGGCTTTTTCCACGAAAAAGCCTTGGATTCCTCTGGCGAAAAACTATCCCGCGATCAATGTGGAAGCGGCGCAAAGGACGAAAACTCCATTCTGGCGTTTTATAAGCTCCTGATCAAATTGCGCCACGAAATGCCCATCATCGCGGAGGGGATATTCGATTGATCGAGGAGGACAATCCCGACGTGATCGCCTATGAGCGCACATGGCAAGGGGAACGGCTGACGGTGTTCCCGCATCTCGCCCCACGTCCGTTCGCCTGCGCCACGCTTCCTCGCAGGACTTTGCAGATGCGCAAAAACCTCGACAACGACTCCGGCCTAGAGGATTGTCTCAGGTCGTATGCGAAGTTTTGGCCTTGTATCGCAAGGCGTGAATCCCGCTCCAATATTTCGAGCATAGCAAAGAGATTCCAAGCATCAAGTGTGACGAGTGGAATCTCTCGTTGTGTGTTATAAACTTGGGAGCTTATCTGGATACACTCCTTCTCTAGTGAAGATTCTCAATGAAAGACGCACAGAATGACACAACTGAATGATTATGTAGTTTCATGTTTTTCACGATAGTGGACTCCGTCCCTAAGATACAGTTCCTCCTTTGTTTTCATTTGTTGCCGGGACTTCAGGAAGGAAGTGCACCTCTACACAGTTCTTTGCTTTGTCCGAAATCCATTCGGTCAAGCGAGCACGCGACGCTTCGTCCATATCCGATTGCAGATATATGAACGCACTTTGCGTTTCACTCAGAGCAGCCGATTTATCCCCAGTCCCGGCGGGTACGCGTACACTCCCGACAGCGATGCGGAGATTTGCGGAAACACAATACGCGCCTCGATTCCAATCCAATATGTAAGCTCCCTGCTTCTCGCTTTCCTCGCGGCAGACTTGAGTGCGGTCACAGTCTGCTGCTCCCTGCATAGAGGGAATGGCACTTTCGACCTCGCTGAGTCTCTGATCGATCATCGCCTCCATCTTTTTCCCGCTCTTCCGCCGTTTCGGCAGAAAAAGACCTCCAACTGGAACGGCCTGAGGGTATTTCTTTTTCATGCAGCTTCTCCGTCAATGCCGTCAAATCATCCTCCGATATTCCGGCAATCGTAAACACTGTCAGCATTTTCTTCTCGTTATCCAAAGTATAGGAGATTGCCAGACGAGTGGTGCTTTGAAATTCTCCTCGATATAAATCTTCGCCTGCTCGTTCTCCAGATTTTTCTGCACGCTTTGATACGCAAAGAAACAGCTGGGCAGCGTGATAAGCACTGCAAAGGCCATCAGGTAGCGTTTTGTCTTGAAAATTCCACGGAGTTGCGCTCTATCTTGAGGGAATGTCAATGATTTTTCAGGACGATGAACGCCGTCAGACAGATAAAGAAGCTGTTGATAAAGAACAGGTAGAGTGCACCCACGGTGTACGCCATAACGCCCTGTAGCAATGCCATATTTCTGCGGTGCAGAGGAGGGCTATCAGAGCTGTTGCAATCGCAGCACCAGGGATGACATTCCGCCCTCTTTGCGTGTTACGCCGATGATTCCTGCTAAGCCGCCAAAGACAGCAATCAAAACGTCCCAGATGGTCGGCGATGTTCGTGCAAGCAGTTCCGACGAAGGTCCATCGATCGGTGGAGGAAAAATAAAGCGTCGATGTGGCAACCGAAATGATCACTTGGGCGAGCAGACTTCCTGCACTGGAACGACTGTATGTGCTGTCATAACGGGCAAGCCCATAGCCAATTCCAAGGGATCGACCCCATCAGCGGAGAGATCAGCATCGCACCGATGATGACCGCCGTGCTGTTCATGTTGAGCCCAATGGAGGCGATAAAGATCGCCAGCATCAGGACACTGAGATTCGTCCCCCGAAACTGCACGCCGGCATTGATCCGCTCTCTAATCTCCTGTATTGACGCAATGTCTCCATGCAGATCATCTTTTAGCTTATCCCAAATCAAACAAACAGCCTCCTTCGGTCTCTATATTAGGATGTTCGTTATTTATAGAAATAATCCCACGCTCTACAAACATCGTTAATTCCTTCACCGATGTATCGGAAGCTCAACCAGTTCAACCCCCGGCAGCCCGGGCGATACATCCACTTCCGCGTCGATAATCCGTCCATCTATCCCGAGAGTCGTCGCACCATAGGTCTTTGCAAACAACGGCCTTCCCTCCCACGTTTCAAATATAAGAGAATTATAACACAGGATAGGAGAAGATGGCTAATGATTCTTTGCAAAAAAAGAGATTCCAGACGCCAGATAGGCGAATGGAATTTCTGATGAGCTTTTTCTTTTGTTTTTTAAGGAATCGCTGATAAAATGAAGTTCGTCAGATTGATCCAGATTTTTTGTCCTGTCAAGGAGACAAACCGGATGCCTAGCAAGGGCTATGTGGAGGATTCTAGGCACAGTGCCAGGCAAAATGGGGGACTCAATCCACGCGAAAGACCTCGGGCAGTACATCCCGCGGCACCTTCAGTTCAAAAGGTGCCGGCAGCGTACGACCCCAAGTTCATAGGATTGTGGGAACACAACGAGGTCGCCCCGCGCATCCAGCATCCAGTTGATATACTCCTCGCCAGTTCGCGTGAATATGGTAGCTCGTCCAACGCCTTGTCAACATCCTGTTCGAAGAGATCGTTCTCCTGATCGGATACTGCTTGCGGAAGGCATCCGCGAGTGCGTTCAGGAGGATCTCCGCCCGTTCACGATCTCGTCGATGGAGATCCCATCGCCCGTCTGCACATTCAGATTCTTCAGTTACGATCCAGTGCTGCGGGTGCGCACCGCCGCTATAGTTTACATTGCGCAGGGGCGAAGCTGACGATCCGATCATCGATGCGTCCCCAGCGCTCCACCACCGTATAGTCATAGTAGGCGGCAGCGGGTTTGAAAGTCCCGCGCAAATGCCCCCATCTGATCGACACTCTGCTCCAATGACCGCTGCTGCTGTCGAGACTCCAGAGACGGAGGGTACGCTTTAGGACGGGATAGTCGTCGCCCCTCAACGCTGATCTCGGGACAGGTTCCCCATGCGAGATTATCGCCCCCTCGCGCATGGCGCGACGATGATCCTCGACCTTCAGCCACGGGAAGAGCGCAGGCACCGCGCTCCACACAGCCCTCATCCATGGCGCGATTGCCTCTGCCGCCGTGATCTCATCCGCTGTTGACAGCCTGTGCCGTCGGAACGCCGGCAATGAGGAGCGCTGCAGCAAGCGCTGTGCATAAATACTGTTTCATACGTCATTGCCCTTTATAATGAGAAAAGATCCTCGGTGTGAGAAGTCTGCAGATTCAAGATGTGCGATTGTGCGAGTCGAACCGCGACCCTCTGCTTAGGAGGCAGATGCCTATCCATCTGAGCTACAACCGCGTTGCTTCGATTCTATCAAATTTATGCAGGATATGCAGGTGCAGCGGGGGATTCCACAAAGAGCCTGTCGAACGAAGGCTTTTGATTCGCTGATCTTTTGACAGAAGAATGATATCGCATGAAAAAGACCGACAAATGCCGGCCTTTTTAGGAAGCACTGATAAATTCATCGATTCTAGGGGAATCGATGATAAAATGAAGTCCGTCAGATTGGCGTAGATTTTTCTGTCCGATTGAGAAGGTAAACCGGACGCATAGCCAGCTATGTGGGAGGATTTGCCGACAAAAAGCGGGCAGATACGTAAAGATGGCGCGGCTGAATTTATCAGTCTTCCCTTTAGAACCCGCCCCTGTTCGATAGTACTGCGCCTTTCCCCTGAGGACGTCGCGCCGCGCGAGCCGTCCTCCGCCCGTCGGACTAAAAATCGACTCGCGCGTGCCGAGGTACTTCAAGATCCCAGCGCTCTGCAGGTCGTGTACGCGGTCTGTAGGAGGATGAGCGTACACGCCGTCCTCGTTATCGGCCGCCCCACCGTGCGTGAGAATGTAGCCCGCATCGATGCTGAGCCAAAGCCCGTCGGCGAGGCGGCGGTCGCCATCGCGAGGATTCGATCTGCGCGAGCGGTCGGCGGCTCGTGTCCGAGCTGCCCGGTCGTCGCCCCGACACAGCCGAGGACGGCAGCGCTGATCTCCAGCTGTTGCGCAGATAGGTCGCGGCAAGCATCGTCGAGCACGCCATCCCCGATGACGTAGATGCGCCGTCCGCATCGATCTGGACGTGGTAGTCCGCGAAGAACTGTCCGTAGTGCCCCGCTGTCCAGTGGGAGGTAGAGCTTCACTCGCGTGCGCAGCGTGCGGCTGCGGATGGAGTGCGTGACGGTACGCCGCCGCCAGATGCCGCAGATCTGCGCAGGTGATGCGCCGATCGCTGCGGCGGGGAGAACGGCGCTCATCGCATCCTCCTTCGACGGGTCACGCATCATGACCGTGCGCCCGAGGAAGCCAATCGAGTCCTCGAGGCGATGTTCGCTCGTCAGTTCCGCGCTCCGCTAGAAGACGGAGAGGATCGCGACGACGACGAGTCCCGTCCCGACCATCCAGTCCACGCGCGGCAGATAGTTTTCAGATAAAATCTCCTTTCCTCGTAAGACAAACGATTTTTATCGAAATATCTGCCGTCATCGAGAAAAAGGAGAGTCTGTCCTGCTTCACATTTGGGGAATTACGGGTCACAGCCGGCACCTCTCGGCGCATCTCGCCCGCCCTGTTCCTGCGCGTCCGCTCTTTCAGACAGGACGGAAATCTCGCACCAATCGGACAGATTTTATTTGATCAGCGATTCCTTTAGTTTTGAAAATCCTCGATCAGTGGTGCGGGCGCATCCACCATCACACCGAGAGCGGTAGCACGTCCGTGGGAAAGACATCGAGGAAGTCGCCGGGGCGCATGATGGTCGAGGCTGCGGCGTCGCCCTCTGCGGGGGTAAAGTCCCGCGCCGCCTCGTAATCTCCCCATCTGCATCCGCTCGATCAGGTTCACGTCAATGCGCTCCGTGCCCTCGGCGAGGACGTGGATGTCGATAGTAGGTGCGGTGCGCCTCCCAAATCTTCTCCGCAGCCGCGCCCGTTGTATAGCGCGCGATGTTGACGTGATATCGTCGCCTGCAATCTTTTTTGTTCCCGTGGGAAGCACCGCAAAGTCATGCGAGCGCGCAGCGCAAAGCGCCTTTATGAGGCGCGACGGAGGAAACGCATAGGTGCGCTTGTCATATATGCTGCCGTAAACTGCGAAATACCTCTATTTCTGCATTATTTGTTACTATTTATTGAATTTATAATATATTTTTGATATTACTATGAATTAGTACAGAGAGTGAATCAGGCGTTGACGTTTTTATTGTTCCTGTGATAGAATCAGTCTAGAAAAAGGGCACTGCCTAGCGGTCGCCCCTATGTGTGCGAGATTTCGCGCTAGGGTTTGAGCGCAAGGCGGGCTATTCTCTTTATCGTTTTATAGATATAATCAGCACGGTGAACACTACGAGAAACGTAGAAATTGTAGGTCTCCATACCAACCTCCCTCTAGGGGGCAAGATTCGACCGTCCTTTCGGCAGTGCTTAGATTGAGTATAGCACAAGAACATACGTAGCATAACAACAAAAGATCTGTTGTACGAGGCAACGCCGTGACAATAGATCTTTTTGTTATGCAATTTCCGCAGTACCTCTGCAATATCTCCGTCGATCACAATGCTGCGATCGGCAATCTCAGCCGGCACATACGCCATGCCCCGATTGATGGAGACGAGTGTCACATCCGCGCGCTCTGCCGTCATGCGCCAGAACGGATACTTGATGATGCTGGGGCGTATTCATCCCGACGCCGAGTTCGAGGAGGAGCGTTCGCCGCCCTCCGTCTGCGCGAGATAGTCCGCATAGCGCTCTGCTGCAGCGTGCCAGCCCGCATCCTCCACGAAGGACGCATCCGTCGTACGCAGATTCGTCGTCATCTCCGCACCGTCATCGGGGCAGTACGGGATGAGTTCTGTCGGACGCGAGTCGTAGGTGCGCCGTCCACAGGCAGGAGGAGCGTCCCGTCCGGAGCAAACGTGAAGCCCTGTGCCGTGAGCATGGCGCGTATACTTTTCTTCATTTTTCGTACGTCTTTCCCCGCCGATGCGCCGGCGGGACGGCTGCCTGGAAAAAGCCCGTATCTCCTGTGTATAGAAGAGACGCGTTTGTCAAAGCCTGCGCTGAAAGGCGTGATCCACATTGCGTCGTCAGACGAAATAATCACGCCCCGTGACCAGCCGCAGGAGATTTGGCATGCACATCCCCGGCAGAGGCGCGTAGCGATGATAGATGCTCCGGCCCACCATGCCCAGAAGATTTCCCGCGCGACGGAACGGGTAGAAGCCCCCGCCGTAGAGTGTCCTCGATCCCGAAGCGCTCGTGAAAATCCGAAAAGTATTTCCGAAAGCGCGCCCCGCATACGCGTAGCCTGCCGCGCCGAAAGCTCCGCGCCCGCACCGATCAGAATACAATCGGCGGATGCGAGGCGTTTTGAGTGCCGTGATTTCTTTCATTGCAGCAGCCTTCGTAGATGATGCGATCCTCGTCCTGAACACGTTGAATACGACGCGCCTGATGGAGGAGGGGCTGCTGAGGAAGGTGCGCACCACGCACGGCGATCTCTGCCGCCGCCGCGTTCGAAAGTGGAACTCGCCCGTCGAGATACAGCAGAATGCCACGGAGGTCAGCCGTGCGCCGCAGGGCGTGCGAGACAGGAGCGATAGCAGGAGGCGAGCAGCGCCCTGTGCTCATCCAGTCAGCACACCGCTCACGATCGGCCCTAACCGTGTGAGAACGTGACGTGCGGGGAGATTGTAGCCGCGATGTCATCTGTGCATGCCGCCGTCTCCTCGGGATGTCCCTGCCGCGCCATGATTTCTGCGCATTCGCACGCAGCTGAAGTCCCGCTGCGCTGTGAATCGCGTTGTCGATGCAGCGGTGGCAGGATGAAACAGCCGAGCAGCGCAGAGTTCGCCGCATTGACAATCGCATCGGCACACAGGCGCGTAACGTCCCCCTGCCAGAGAGCGATGCGTGCGTCGGAGGGAATGGTGAAGCGCCGCCCACATCGACCACGCCGCGCTCCTCGCGCTCTGCGGCGAGCAGTTCATCCTGCAGATCCAGAAACTCCGCCGACAGCGGGCGCGGCGGCCGCATATCATCAGCGCACGGAGCAGACCGCGCTGTGCTTTCTGCTCTCCGCGACCTCCGCAGCCTGGGCGCGGTACTCCGGCATCTCGGAGAGGAGCATGACATTCAGTTTTTGAACACAGTAGCATGGACGCACAGCCTCTTTTGAGTGGTTCTATTTGTAATAGTGAAAATTACAATCAAAGCATAACACAATAAAAACGTAATATCAATGAGGCACAATAAAATTATTAAAAATACCCCAAACGGTTTATCGCGTTTGGGGGATCATACGATGCGGAAACGTGTCTCACCTCCGGCAGGAGCATGGAGAGGTCTGGCATGAGCTTCGTGATGTCGCGGATGAAGACGCGCAGGACGCTGACGCGACCTCGGGGTCAAACGCCTCGGGTTGTGCGGGACAACGACATCGGCGAGGATGGCGGTGTCGGAGGTGAGGTAGAACTCGACGAGGCGGCTGTCCTGATTCTGACGCATGAGCCAGCCCGTGAGGAGCATCGCGTTCGTATCGTCGATGGCGTTCTGCGCGAGACGGATGCGGATCGTCGCGTAAGCGGTCGCATCGATGATGAGGGCGATGGGCAGACGCCGTTCCTACCCTCGATCTCACTCTCAAAGATCACCGTGTTGCGCTCATCGCCCGCCTCACGAATCTGAAAGCCCGTGATGTTTTCCTTTTGATATACTCGAATGTCTTGGCCGCTTCGATCACGACCAACCACCTCCCGCACTGCATACGTTCATATTGTTTTATTATAGCACGAGGAGCGAAAAGCGAAGAAAAAGAGGGGCTGCGGCACGGAGCCGAAAACTCGTGCAGCCGCCCCTGCTGTCATGCCTGACATCCGCTGTAAGCGCCTCTTTCGGCATGGTTTGTTAGAAGCACTGATACCAGCCACGCCATCTTGACGCATCTTTTTGCCCGCACTGTCGGCAAATCCTCCACATAGCCCTCGCGATGCGTCCGGTTTACCTCCTTGTTCGGACGATCTACGTCAATCTGACGGACTTCATTTTATCAGCGATTCTTAGAACTTGCAGCTGCCCTTCAGCCAGATGGTGCGCCCTGGCCTGTGATGTGCCCGCCGGCAGATGCCGAGTGCGGGGATCGGCGCCTCACTGTAGCTGACGAACTCGGCGTAGGTCTTGTTGGAGGAGGTTGTCCACGCCGAGGAGAATGTCAGGGTTCGTCGTGGACGGTAGGCGAGGCTGAGGGAGAGGATGCCGAAGCGCCCGTCGACCGTAGTCCGTGCCCGTGACGCTGCTGTAGCCCTGGTGATAGCGGTTCTGCTTGCCGACGAGCCGCCAGACGGCATTTGCCTCCGTCTTTCTTGTGCGTATACTTTCGCCCGTGAGATTCGCCCCAGCGGAGCGATCTGCGGAGTGCCGCATTGTTCGTGCGGTCGTCGCCGCGTGTGGCGAGGGATGCGCCGAGCGTCCACAGCGGCGAGACGGTACGCTGACCAGCCTCGAACCCGTAGAGGCGTGCATCGACGTTGCCGTATCCGCCGACGGGTTTCCTCAGGATGAAGTCATCGACGTGCGCGTAGTAGAGGGAGAGGTTTGCGTTCGTCTTGTCGCCCGCGTGAGACCCAGCCGAGGTCGAGTTGCGTACTCTCCTTGCGCGGACGTGTGGCGGCGGGGCGAAGTCCATGCCGAGACGGCGGTTGCTGTGCGCCGCCCATGTGGTACGCCCCAGTAGTCGGCGGGCGCTCCGCGTGTCCACGCCGACGTAGAACGTGAGCGGCTGCTTTTTCGCCGTGCGCTCCCAGCGTACGAAGCCGCTGACGGCATGGTCGCTCGCACTGCCGGGGACGAGTCGCGCGTGAGCGCCCCATGCCGTTGCGGAAGCGGGCGTTGTGGTAGTCCGTCTCCGTCCGATCATAGCGCAGTCCCGTGAGCAGGCGGGCTGCTGCTCCCGAGGTCGCGGTTATATTCGAGGAAGATGCCGAAACCGTTGATGTCCATATCGTTGTTGAACTGAACCCTTCAGCCGCTTGTGTGCCTCGGCGAAGTAGTGCGTCGCGGCGCAGGTCGAGGCCGACGGCGGCACGTCGTCTGCGGTGAGAAGCGCAGGTCGGTGACGCGCGGACGCCGTACTGTACGCCTCACATCCGTGCCCATCATGCCACCCGGACGGAATGTGAGTTGTCCGCGATGTGATCGATGGTATCGTGCGTTGAAATTCAGTGTGAGTTTTCTCACGACGGCGAGAGATGCCTCGCTCGAACTTCACCGCATAGCTGTCGCGGTCGAACTGGCTAAGCCGTCCATCTATGCCGTGCGCGTATTTCGCCCAGCCGCGCTGCGGTCGTAGGAGACTCGAAGAGGGTGTCCGGGTCGGGGTGAGACCGACGATCCCCGTGAGGCTGTGGCGGCCGTAGCCGGAGGGATGCGGCGACCGTCGCCGTCCCGCGTAGTCGCGCGCATAGTTGCGCGTCTGGATGTGCAGAACCTCCGCACCGCCCGCCGCGACATCGGTCAGCTCATCGAAGCGGTGATCTGATGCACCGAGAGACGGAGACGCTGCCGCGCACGCCGGGGCGCTCAAACGCCCTCGTCTGCGCGCTCGAAGACGACGCTGCTCGCGATGCTTGCGCCGTAGCGGACGCTCTGCGGCCCCTTGTTCACGATGATGCGGCTGAACGTCTCGGGAAACGCGTAGGCTAGCCTGGATCCATGCGTGGCTCGGCAGCCGCCGACATCATGCCGCCGTTCATATCCATCACATGCGCGAACCGCCCATGCCGCGCATCATCGGGTCGCCGCCGAGTCCGCCCTTGCGGACGACGGAGATACCGGGATCGTCTTTGAGATAGCCCCAACCGTCGGCGGCGGGGATGGGCTGGCGCGCTGCGGGTCGGTGGAGAGGGTGAGCGGCGCCGCGCACGGTAGCCGGTGACGATGACCTCGTCGAGGGTGAACCGTACACCTCTCTGCGCGCGCAGAGGGCGTCGCGTCGTGCATATTCGTCGGCATGGTCTGCGCCGCATACGCATGCGCACCAAAACATGCTGCGTCAGCATGCCATGCCGAGCAGAGCAAGGCGGCGGGTTAACTGGGTCATTCCGTATACCTCCTATGGAAATGAAATGAGAACGTTTTATCAAAAGCATAACGGAATGGTATAACATAATTCTGATAGAGAATGCAACAGAAAATGTGAATCGGAGAACACTATATGATAATGGGATGGGAGAAATGCGGAAAGTCTGTGTTTACGACGGAAGACGCCCCACGAAGTGCCTGCGGGGCGTTGGATACGTATTGTTTTGGGGGTGTCGTGCCCAGTGATGGAACAGGCGGATGGGTCATCGCCATCGCGATGCCGTACTTGTCGCAGGTCTCGATGACGTTGTCGTCGCGGATCGAGCCGCCGCCCTGTGCGATGTAGGAAACGCCGCTCTGCGGGGCGCGCTCGACGTTGTCGCCGAACGGGAAGAAGGCGTCCGAGCCGAGGGCGACGCCCGTGATCGTTTTTGAGGTAGCGCGCCTGCGCGTGTGAAGGGAGCGGGCTTCTCTGGAAGAGGCGCTGCCAGTCGCTCGTGAGCAGCGCGTAGTCGTCCTCGTCGCCCGCTGTATAACGTCGATGGCATTGTCGCGGTCGGGCGGCGGATATCGTCCTTGAACGGGGAGCGCGAGCACCTGCGGGCTTTGGCGCAGCGCCATATATCCGCCTTTATTTCCCGCCAGACGCGTGCAGTGGACGCGTGACTGCTGCCCCGCGCCGACGCCGATCGCCTGTCCGTCGACGGCGTAGCAGACGGAGTTGACCGTGCCTCAGCGGATGGAGTGCGAGCAGGAGGTCACGCGCGCGGCATCGGGGATGTCCTGTTCGCCGTCGGCGGTCGGTCAGGCACCTCCGTGATCTGCACGTCGTCGCTGCTGCTCGAAGGTGATACCGTACACGTCCCTTGAGGCTCGAGCGCGGCGGCGCATAGCTCGTCCATCTGGAGGATGAGGTAGCTGCCCTTGCGCTTGCTCTTCAGATCGCAAGCGCCTCTCGTATACCCCGGTGCGATGATGCGTCGACACCCGCACCGCGCAGGAACCTGCGAGCTCCGTCGCAGACATCGAGACGAGCGGCAAAGTCGCCGTAGAACCTCATGCGGCGCCGCGTGCACGCACGTATGCACACGCGACGGGCGAGGTCGCGCCCTCGGCTTTGGGCCGCGGGCGAGCGTATCCGAGAGCGGCAGTCCGAGCGCCGCGCCGGCGGGACTGACGTTTGAACGAGGCGGCAGCGGGCAGCCCCGACATCGCGCGCAGTTCGCGGACGAGCCGCCAGCTGTTCAGCGCATCGCAGGTTGATATAACCGGGCGGCCGTTGAGGACGGTGAAGCGGCAGACCGCCCTCGCGCGCAGACGCGCGCGCGGGTGTTCGCCTCGCGTAGCCGCATTTGCTCAGCGATTGTTCATCACGCGAGCGCTCCTTTTCTCTCGCAGTGGTATTGCTTTGTTTCCACGGTACCGGCGCACGGGGAGATTTTCAACCGATGCGGCATGACCGCACCAGCGACGGCGCACTCGCTGTTTGATCAGCGATGAGCTCCTCTAGTGCGCAGTGTTGCGACGTAGGACACTTGGCACCAAGAGGAGCGTTGGCGAATCGCTGATAAAGTTCAGCCGCGCCACGTTTGTTTCTGTCTCATGGCCAATCACTGCTGTTCTAAGGCTCAGATTGACCGCACCCACTGAGTCGATAGCGCCATCGTTATGATCCTCACACACAAGACAGCGTCTCAGCTGTCTTTTTATGCGTGTCCCCCAGGTAAGAGTCGGTGAAAATACCGTATTTCTAAGCGCTTTGTCTGGCATCCCCGTAATCATTGTGGCCTTTTAGTCACGAGGTTTGCGCATTTTGTCTACCGTCGGTCTACCGTCTCACTGTTCACAACGGGCAAAAGATGGCGGCGGTTTCGTCGCGTCACTTCGGTGTCATGCGCGTAGATGTTTTGCGGTGATGCTCACCGTCCGCATGACCGAGACGCGCAGCGACATCACCGGATTGCTCCCGCCCTCGATGAGCCGTGTCGCGCGCCGGAAACTCAGTGAGCGAGTCTACTATAGTATTGCAGCATCCTCTCTAGGGACGCATGCGCGATGGGAGTCGCAAAAGCATCTGAGCAGACAAGCGGCCGCCGCACCGGCCACCCGCGGGCGGCGGCGGTTCGATTTTTCGGTGCCGCCGTATACACTCGCCGACTCGCGCTACAGTCACAGCTTCGATACTGCATCGCCGTAGCCTCGTTCTGCGCCCGGACTCGTTTTTCCCATTGACGGAGCGCGCTGAGCAAAACGGCACTCAATATATACTTTTCACGCATACTGCCTCGGTTTTAGATCGGCGAAATACGCCTGATGCTTCCTCTTTGCTAACAGACATCTGGCGGCAGATGTGTGGTTGCGATACCGTTTTGGTGATCCGCATCGTCCCATGTCAGACCTCAACGCCCTCACCGATGCGTGCACCTGTGTGGTGGTGATGAGGAGCAATAGTATAAGCGATATTTATGTGTCCAACGGGGCATTTCTGCATCAGCGTGTCGACCACCGCCCGGCGTGATGACGTCGTTCGAGGAGCTTTCTCGGTGCGGACTGGATGCTGATCCTCGTGCACGGATTGACGATAACTGCCGGATAGACGGCGCATTTCCAACGCAAAGCGATAAGACGGTACGAAGAGCGACAACGACGTCGACGAAAGTTCTTTTTCAGCAAAGATGTTTCATCCACGCATCAACGCCGCGCGGACGAATATCCCGCACATAGAGCTTCGCCTGCAAGCATCGGATTGATCCGCAACGCGGTCGCAGAGACTCACAGTTCAACATAAGTCCTCGTGTTATATTTGGTCGCATGACATCTCAAGCCACGCAGCGAGATAGTCACGCAGCTTGATCCGCCTGCTCGTGATGCCGATGTTGCCGGACTTCAGGCCCGGTGCAGGCGGCGACACCCGCGTCATACGCCTCCTGCTCCGTCGCATAGCGCGCCCTTCTGATGGCGGCGTTTGCCCGTCGTCGGGTTCTTGCCCGCGTCAAAGGAGTAGGAGTAGTGCTGCCGCGTTTTCGCGTGTGACTGCCGCCTCTTCGCCATAATAATACACCTCCGAAGATTCGTTAGAATAATCCCAGTTGCGTGATATACTTTGCTTGCTACGGCTTGTATATCTCTTCAGATTATTGTTTCGCCGCTCATCGTGTGTCGGCACGGTGAGCGGTTTTGTTATAGGTTAAATGACCCAAGCCCACCGACGAATCAATGAACGGGTCTGGTGGCCAGCCGTCGATGAACAAAGCAGTTACACTGCCTAGGGTATACCCTCTTTATGTGGTTATTATACCATCGTGTCATTGATTCATCAATGCTTTTTAGTGAACTGTCGATATCTCATCATCCAAGCGGTTCAGCGTTTCATCAGATCGCGCCGGATTCCTCCAAGTCGGTGTACTGGCGGTGTGAGTTTTGTAAGTCAGATCCCATGTGGGTACGGAATCATCATAAAGTCTGCGCGGGGTGTCCCGCCCGTCTGCCCATGCGATTGAGATGCCCGCACGTGAACGGTGCGGAACACATCAACGTCGCGGAGTTTCCTCACCAGTCGCCGCGTATGTACGGCATAACGTCAAATATCTTCCGCCGCCCGTCTCGCAACCGGGCAGAAGTTTGTAATCGGGGAGAGGTTTCACGGCGGTAACTTTTGGCTGCAGCATGGCACATCCCTCCTTTCAACGGTGAGCGGGGAATTTTAAAGCGTCCTGACCGTCACTTGCCAGCCGCCAGTTCGCGGCGAGATCGTCGGCGGAATCTCAATCCACGCAAGAACGAGCTTCATCTTTTTTGTTCGAAGGTGCCTTGAGAACAGTACCGTCCAAAGCGATGGTGGCTTTCTTCGATAGACGGCGTGATGTGCGGTGTTATGCCGACCTCCCGCCTCGCCATACATATAGATGATGATTCCGAAAACATACTCAATGCCGGCATTTTCTTGCCTTTTTTGATTTATCTGCCGCCCAGATGGCGGCGTTTTTGATTGGATTAGGAGGCGGTGGTTTCGTCGGATAAGCCCGCCAGTCTGTCAGCCGTTGCGCATACCATTTTGTGGTGGCAATAGAGGAGAAAGCCAGATCATTTTGTTTGCTAGGGGCTTCTATTTCAATGTGATAGAGACCCGAGGCGTTTTAGATCTGGCGATCTGCGAGACCTTCTTCAAGAGAAACCCCTAGATCAGTGTCAGTAGAGACCCGGTTTCAAAGGTTGTCCTGGCAGGAAACGGAAACATTTTTCCTTTCATAAAGATGCCGCCGACAAAGCTACATGCACCAACAACAGCACCGCTATCGTTGCCCTCCTTTTCATTGCGGTATACCTGCGGAACACGATGCTATTGATCGTCTTACACGATCAATAGTGAACCTGTTTTCCGGCACGACCGAATCCGCCCGCTTTTTTACCTTTCGTAATGGTAGCTTTACGGTCGCACCTCAGGAATAACAACCACATCGTTTATGATGAGATTTTGCGACATTTTGATAGGAACAAGGTCACTTTTTTTGCCTTTTTGAGGAGAGTTCAGAGGTAAGTCTCACCGCAGAACTGCATCTTTGGGACATAGGCGTGTATTTTGAACAGATGAGATCACTTCGTTTCCTGTATATCATGCTGATTCGTAGGGTGTAGCTGCAACACTGTCATTCGAAGAGTCGCTAGCAACAGAATACGATGGCGCTGACATAACAACATTGCTACGCACAGCCCGGTGGAAATGATGTTCTCTTCATGATGATGATCCTCCTTGATATATAAAACTGTCGGCGAACCGTCCTTGATGGGGCGGCTCTTATATCCCTCTTCAGCTCAACAAACTCCTCCGGCACACCGACAGATCGTGCGAGTTGGTATACAGTCACTCTGGATACCTCGCAGATCGTCATGGAGAAGCAGTCTGACAGCGAATGTATTTGCCTTGCCGTTCAAACTTGCCCTTGAGTAAAACGTGCCTCACAGAGCCACTGCACGTTGATGCGGATGACAGATCGCTGCCCGAGCTCATGCGCACATACGAAAACTCTAAGGTGTTCCGGGCAGATCACTATTTAGATAGATGCTCTGTACTTATGATACTTGTATAACAGCCGAGAACTGACTTTGTTTAGCTCGTTGTGGATGATTTCGATGTTCCGGTATTCTGCAATCTCAAACGGATTCTGTGTGTTATATTTTCGCAACGAGCGTTGAAACGATTTCTATATCCATATCATCCTCTGCTCACGGAAGGTTATTTTCGGTACTCGGCGTGAATTTCTTCTTGCGATACGCTTTGAGAGGGTCATCTGTTGCAGGAGCGAGGCTTTTCATGTCCATATCCTCCGTCCCTCGAGTTCTCCCATCGCAGCAGAAACCCTTGGAGCGAGTGCAGCACATCCTCGAGGTCTTTTTGCACTGTCGCCCATCGCGTTGCGTAAGCGCGGGCAAGATCGTCGGACGTGCGCGCGCGATTGCTCCAACGAAACCAGCTGCTCTTGTCCACTGTTTTCGCCAGAATATCAACAGAGGTAGACATTAAGCCAAGGACACTCTGATACGTCAAAACAGATGGATGATAGGTTTTCCCTGTTTTTGATTTCTGTTTTTCAAGCATGGATATGTATCTCGCTTAAGCCCGAACGCTTTTGCAAATTCATCCATGCTTAGGCTATGTTCCATTCGATAAGTTTTATTACATCGCCAAGCGTCATCGTTAATCACCCTCGTTAGACTCTATTGTATAGCATGATAAACATCAAGCATTTTGTTTACTGTACTGACACAATGTTTGATGATGCTTTGAAACTTTGAAACACGGAGAGGAAAGCATGTAATGGGCGCTTACCAATAGGCTTAAGGAATACCGCAGGGAAAGGGCTTACTCAGCAGGAACTTGCGGATAAAGCCTGCGCGTTTCACGAACTACTATTGCAGGTCTTGAGAGCGGTGCGATTAGCACCATACAACAACGGGACACGTTGGCTGAAACCGGTCCAACGCGCAAACGAGGATGTTCCAACATACAGTATCTGCTAGTCAGTTAAACAACATCGTCAAGGAGCGCGGAGGCACACGGCAATCCGCGCAGCAGAGAGGAGGTGAGTCCTTTGTCAAAAGCAATTTGTGAGCGTGCCCACCGCGTGAGTGCTCGGACAGTCTCATCTACACGCAACCACGCCGACGAAAACCGTTTATTTGGCAGTCACGGTGCAGTGATGCGCACCGCCGCGGGTGGAATGTCGGAGAGCACGCCGCCACGAGGTTGCGTGACTCATCTGTAAGCGTTGGGGAGTACATATTGACGAGCTGTTAGATCGGAGATACCCATCGGACTGCGGGAAGCCCGCGAGCTCGACCGCTGGTGTTTTCGCGAGTGCTTTTTGCATGAGGGAGCCTGAATCTGCTGAAGTAGCCTTTGAGATGGGGATCCGTTCCCTTCGATAAGTTTTAGCTTGGCAGCACTTGGATTTCTGCTAGTCGGGTGAATCTTGATGACGAGCAGGTGACTCTTCATCAAATCGTCCAGTCAAAAGATTATTGATGGTTACGTGTCGCGTCACCGACAGGAACCGTTATTCGTTTCTATGTTGACGTTCTCGATTGTCTGCGCATTGGAGCCAGAAGCTATCTCATCCAGTCAAACCCACTGCCGGTGATCTCTGAATCGCTTCTGGGAAAGGGCGACCGATCGTATCTACCACCGTATCTACATAGCCGTTATCTCTAGGTAGTTGATGGTTGTTCGTGCCTGTGTGCCGGATAGAGTAAAGCTGCTCGACCGCGGAGGATGTATTCGCAGCAACCATCTGTACCTGCTGATGCGGATCTGAAGAAGTCGTTTTCAAGCTGTGGCTTTGAATGTCCGTGGAGAATCCTTTCTGGGCAATCGGAAAAGCTGTTGTTTTATTTTTAGCAAAACTTTGCCATGGAAACACTCGCTGTGCGTGTACAACAACCGCGAGAGGAGGAGAGGGATGAAGCGCAGATTCCGCATGAAAGCGAAAAACGACCCCGACGAAGTTCTTCGCATGGTGCGCGAGGAAAGGTCTGAGCTGTGAGGATCTGATGCTGCTATTCTTGCGTCGGTGGAGCCTGATACCTCCGTCGAAGCTCACCAACGTATCTGCGAGACCCGATATGCCACCGTCACGTTCAATCATTTCGACGGTTCGGAGTGGTGTCGCTTCCAAACGTAGATGATGCAGTGGTGTCCCTGCGCTTGATTGTTCAGCCCGGATACTGGTATATCGTATTTGTCGCCGATCTGTGTGCATGACGTTCTCAAAATCAATGACTTCGATGGAGTATACCGGCTCAAGTTCATTCAGATCAGCGAGAATCCTCTTTATTTTCTTTTGATGGTGGATACCTACGTGATATTAACACCTCCTTTCCATGGTGATTATACCCACGGCAGGGAGGAGTCAACAACCGAAACAAAGGAGGATCAGCCATGAAGCCTGCGCGGAACATGAACAACGTCGTTGCCGCACGGGGCAACACCACACCTGCATCGCAAGGTTTGAACAACAGCCGCTTTTGGCCTCAGCGTCAATGCGATCACGTCCGTGCAGAACTCGCGGCGATATTCGCCGCATCGCGCAGCTTGTAGAGCGTTAGCGATGTCGAGATCAAGCTACCCATCACGGATAACGAAGCGGGCACGCCCACCGAGCCACGAGAGAACATCGTGTACTCTTTTCTGATCTGCGGCGGCGACGACTACCGGTACTTCACTGAGTCGATCGACGTAACGAATCGGCGTAGCATCTACTACCCTCGCCCCGAGGAGCTTTATCCTCGCGTCGTAGGGAGCAATCAGCGGCGTACTGCCACCACTATGAGAGGAGGAAAGAAAAGATGGCGAGCAACAACCCATTCGACGCATTGAAGGACGAATTTGCGGAAGTTGTCCGCGTCGTCCGCATCGTTGCCCGCGAGGAGTTGCACATGCGCTTCTACTCAACAGCCGGAGCCGGAGCCGCAGTCCGTTTCGGTGAGGATAGACCGGCTGTCGACGCGAGAGAGATTGCGCGGCGTTTCTGGATCTCGACACCAGATACGGTACCGCCAAGATGGGAGTCGCGCGGCGGTCGATCTGGACGATTGATCCGATCGCTGGTCAGCAGAGAGAGAGGAGAGTACGCTCGATCAGCACATTCGGGATCCGCCCGAATACATGGGCGCTTCTGAGCGCACGAAGCGAGGCAGTCGCATGAACAGCAAAAGAGCTCGTCGCAGGTGGGGCAACGCACTTGCTGCAACTCCTCTGCGCAGGAGCGGCAACACAGGATGACGGCAAGAACGCCGTCCTCGCTGAGGAGGTCTTACATCGTCGCCGAGATACTCGTGATCCGGAGACATACCTGCGGAAGAGGATACATTGGCACGCGCTGGTACACTCCTTGAGTACAAGAGCGGCATCGAGTGGTTTGAAACTTTGGTTGCTCGAACGGCACGGGATGATCTCGTCCCGGAGATAAGTTGACGCTGACGTGGCTGGATACGAGAGATGGGTGATGGAAACGAACGCAGAACGCAAGACCTCGCTGCGATGCAACGGTGGAGGGAGGGTCGCAGGTCGTCACTTACCACCGGGGGATTTTCATGGCTACCCAATGGAATACGATGCTCGTTGTTTTGAAGAGGACAACCCAACACTGGAACATCGCTTCATGCGAAGACGCCGAAGCATTTGCCCGTTCTGCCGTCATGACGAGGCGGTGCGACTGATGAAGCTGTTGGGGCGAGGAGGTCAATAATGGAGTACATTGATGGACGCGATGGCGTTACGCTGCGCGATGCAGCTTGACGGCAGCCGGAAAGCCCGCCATATCGGAAACCAAACAAGCCGTGGCAGAAGAAACGGCGGGATGATGAGGGCTGGACGTCGCTGCGCTTCCTGGCGCAAGACGAAGGAAGAGGTGCGTGGAACACGACCTTGCGGTGTATGCAGAACGCAAGGGAATGCACGAAGGAGGGAGACAGAATGAAGCGAGTGAGGAGACTTTCGAGCCAGCATCTCGGCGGGAGAAAGGCCCACTCAGTGCGTACCGCATCGCTGATATGCGCATCGTCGATCACAGCGGCACCGTGAGGCCGCGGAAAGCTTGACCGATGATGAGGCGGCAGGCGATGGCACTTGCGGAGAAGCTGAACCGTGAACAGGCATAAAAACGAACCCGGAGCGACGCTAACTGCCCGAGCAACATGAAAGACTTACAGACATGCAGTATAGCACAAACGCAAGGAGGATTTACAACATGATCGATCAACATCACCTCACTGGCGCGGATCCTGCGGCAGCGGGCAAGGAGGGGATCACTGCCCGTGAACGCTCAGGCGGCGTTCGCCGGCGATCGCTCGGCGCGGAGATCGAGAGCCGGATAAGCCGCGCAAGATGACAGTCGGTCGACGGCAGTCATCGTGCCGGAGAAGGTGTATGTGATGAACCGATTCCGGCGAAAGCCGGAACAGCGGCACCTGCACCGAGCGTGCACCGTCTGCTGCGCCAGAGACCACGGTGTCCGCTGCACCTGTCGCCCCAGCGACACCCGCGCCCGCTTCCGACAGCTCCCGCGCTCCGACTGGCTGCCGCGCCGACGTATACGGTCGAGGAGCCGCAGCTCGCGTGTGCGCTGCGACGGACGCGAACCGCATGGGCAGAGCTGCAGGCAGGTCTCTGCACGATCATGGCGCGGCATCGCCTCGATATCCCGAAAGGAGCAGTACGGCACTCGCCGCCGATCTGCGCGCGCTGGGGCGCGTCTCGATGGCCGCCGCAGCACGCGCTCTCAGCGCATCGAGCGCACACCGCTGGCTCGTCGCACGGCGGCGCGAAGCTTGAGGCGGGGTTCCCCGACACGACGAGCACGTACGCCAAAGAAGGCACGCTTCGCGCACGAGATCTGCGAGAGCTGAAGCTGACGAAGTACATCACAACAATGCCGCGCGGGACGTATACGAAAGAGTTCAACGCACTCAAGAAGCACGAGCTCTACGATCCAGAGATGGACGAGGCAGACGGACACCTACCTGACTATGCGTGAAACGTACGGCGCCGCCTATCCCGTGCCGCCGAGCATTCTAGATCGAGCGGCGCGTGAACTTTAGCGCACCTACGCCCCCGACGGTTTCGGCACGGCGGACTCGCCTCCCGCTTTGCGGGCGATACGCTGCACGTCATTGACTATAAGCACGGCAAAGGGCGTTATCGTCGATGCGGATCACAATCCCGCAGATGATGCTCTCTACGCACTCGGGGCGATGCACGACTTTCGCCCTGATCTACCGCTTCAAGATTGTCAAAATGGCGATCGTGCCAGCCGCGCGTCGGCAGTATCAGCGAGTTCGTCTGTACGGCGGACGAGCTCCTGCACTGGGGTGAAACGGTCGTCGAAAAGTAAAGGGCGCATGGAGGCATGGGCGACTCCCCGCATTCGTTCCCGGAGAGCATTGCCGATTCTGTAGGGCAAAGCAGCAGTGCAAGGCGCGACTGCAGCACTATGCAAGGTTGCAGTACACGGCAAAGCGCAAAGACCCGCGATCTAATTACACTGAGATGATCTCGGACACTATCTGGCGTTGCGGCGAACTCAAGAAATGGGCAGAGGATTTGCGAGGATTATGCGCTCAGCGAGTGTCTTGCTGGGAGCAATGTTCCCCTGGATGGAAAGATGGTGGAGGGGCGCGGCAGTCGCCCTTTACGGATATGGATACTGCGCTCGATATTCTCAAGAAGGATGGCATCGATGAATGCCTCGCTCTGGGAGCGCGAAAAGTCGCCGACACTGGCGCAGGTGGAGAAAGGTGGTCGGCGAGAAAGCGATTCACGGAACTTGTCGGCACGATGGTAGTCAAAACACCGCGCCACGCCTGCCACGGCAGTTTGATACACGTCCTGCGGTGACGAAACGTACCGCAGGCGGCAGATGTATTTCCAGGTGTACGAACAGAAGGAGAAAAGAATCGCGAGCTATCAAATGCGACCCTCGGATGTGCTGCTGCGGAATGTGCCGTCTCTCGTATGTTCGTTTTGACAAGGCGGTATCGCGCAACCCCGGGCAGGAGAAGAAGTACTAGCGGCATCGATCCTCGTACCGAAGACGGATCTCGCGCAGAAGCAGAGCGATCGACAGTGCCATCGAGGCGGCGACTGCCATCGGTCGCGAGAAGTTCGGCAATGTCGTTCCCCGCCCGCCCGAAGACGGTGGTTTGGGATGGCGACGGCTGCACGCAGTCGGGCAAGGAGTTCGGTCCCGAGGCAAAGGGCACTGGGTCTTTTTCCGCGAGCCTTGCAGAGTCGCGCGGTCCCGTGCAGGTGGTTGACTCAGCGCAACCCGACTTTCAGTCAGAGCGAAATCTATAGCGGGATGTACGCCAACGTCCCTTGTCAATTTCTTTACTTTACAAGAACGAGTCCGTCGGCGTCGGCGCGGGCTCGGCCCCGGTGCAGAAGGTCGCGGACGGCGAGTCTCTCGGAGGAACACTGCCCCTCGGCGGATGATGTGTCGAGCGCACGGATGCGGCGGCATCCGACGGCTGGTCAGCCGTATGCACGAGCCGCGCAGTCGCTATGCCGCCGCGCGAGCCAGCAGATCATCCCGCTGACCGGCGCACCGATGTAACCTGGAGATCTGAGGACGAGGGGCATGCCTCTTTGAGACTTATCTATGCGACATTTATCCATTGATCTTGAGAAACCTACAGCGAGAACGATATCAAACCGGCATCCCCGAAATATGTGGAGTGCCCGAACTTCAAAATCCTATTATTTGCATACGCGTGGGACTTCGGTGACGTCATGTCGTCGATCTGACACACGGGGAGGAAATTCGCCGAAGTCCATCGCGCGCTCAACGATCCTGACGTTATAAAAGCACGCATTCAACGCGAGCCTTTTGAGCATGCACTGTGCCTGCACCGCAGGAATCGCTATCCCCGCACAGCGAATGGTCGTGCACGCAGCTCCACGGCCTATATCTCGGCTATCCCAAAAGTCTTGACAGCATCGGCAAGGCACTCGCGCTGCCGCAGGACAAGAAAAAGAGGCGAGCGGCAAGGCTCTCATCTGCTATTTCTGCCTGCCGTGCAAGGCGACGAAGCGCAACGGGGTGGGCAGCACGCAATCTGCCGGAGCAGCGATCCAGATAAGTGGAGGCGTTCGCGGCGTACAACGCGCGGTGACGTTGTGACGGAGATGGAGGTCTGCCGCCGTCTTGCGGCTTTCCCCTGTACCCAGAGCGCTGCAAGTCGGAATGGGTGACGGATCAGAAGATCAACCGCACGGCGTCCTCCCTGACATGGAACTCGTGCGCGGCGCTCGCCAGATCGACGCGGCTGAAACAGCACCATCTTATGCAGGAAGCCGCAGCGATCACGGGGCTTGACAACCCCGAACAGCCGTGATCAGCCTTCTCAAATGGCTCAACGACAACACAAACGTCGAGATGGAGAAGCTGACGAAGAGCGTCGCCGAGGCGCTCGAGGTCGCGTGATGATACCGCCGCGAAAAGGTGCTGGATATCCGAGAGCGACTCTCAAAGACCTCCGTCAAAAGTATAGAGTGATGAATGCTGCCGCAGGGGAGGACGACCGCGTGCGCGGTGTGTTCCAATTCTACGGCGCGAACCGTACAGGCCGATGGGCAGGGCGGCTCATCCAAGGGCAGAACCTGCCGCGCAACTACTCGAAGAATCTCGATCTTGCGCGCGACCTCAGTGTGCACGAGGCAACGAGAAGCGGTCGCCCTTCTTCGGCGATGTGGGCGACACACTCACAGCTCATCCGCACGGCGATTATCGCACCTGAGGGAAAACTGCTCGCATCTCGGACTTCTCTGCGATCGAGGCGCGTCCTCGCATGGCTCGGCGGGTGAGTCGTGGGTGCTGGAAGCGTTTCGAGCGCGGAGAGGACATCTGACAAGACCGCATCGAGTATGTTCCACGTCCCCGTCGAAAAACACGGGTGCGAACAGTCACCTGCGGCAGAAGGGCAAGATCGCAGTGCTCGCCTGCGGCTACAGGGATGGACGCATGCGCTCATCAGCATGGGCGCACTCAAGATGGGACTCACCGAGGAGGAGCTGCCCGACATCGTCAACCGCTGGCGCGAGGCGAACCCGCGCATCGTGGATTTTCTGGCAGAAGGTCGAGAACGCCGCACTCTATGTGATGAAGACGGCGCGTCCTGTCGACTCTGACCCCGGCATCATTTTCGCACGCGAGAGCAACCCTGTCGATGGCAGCGACTTTCTCACGATCGCGCTGCCATCAGGGACGCAAAACTCTTTTACCCGAGTCCCGCATCTTGCGGTCAACGCGTTCGACCGCCAGGGCACTGCACTACCGCACGCAGGTCGGTGCGAACTGGGGAACGAAAAGCACCTACGGCGGCAAAGCTCACGGAGAATATCACACAGGCAGTCGCATCGCGACCGCCTCGTGCCAGGCGATCACGCGCCTCGCAGATGCGGGCTATCCGCATCGTCATGCACGTCCACGATGAGGTCGTGATCGAGATTGACGAACTGGATCCGGAGGAAACATCTGCGGAGGTCAACGCCGATGGCGACCCGCTGCCATGGGCACCGGGCTGCACCTGACCGCCGCCGGGATTCACCAGCAAATACTGCATGAAAGGACTGAGGGAGGCGATGAGTTGCAAAACGATCGCATCATACATATCAGCGTCGGCCGAAGTCGTACTCGAAAAGAGTGGCAGCGCACCGAGTATCTCTGGAGCGAATTTGTCGAACGTCTCGCACACCTGCGCGCACGGATGAAACCGTCGAGCAGTACCACGCCCTGCCGAAGAAAGGCAGCAGGCTCAGGACGTCGGCGGCTTGTCGGCGGCACGCTGAAAGGTCTCCAGCGCAAGGCAGCGAACGTCGAGAGCCGCGATCTCATCACTCTGACATGGATGCCACATATCCGGGGAGACGCAGAGCTCATCCGCCGCATCGCAGGTCTCGGCATCGCCCTACGCCGGTCTATAGTACGCGCAGCCATACCGAGACACCATCCGCGGCTGCGCGCCATCTTCCCAGACGGATCGGAGCGTCACGGGATGAATACGAGCCGATCGCGCGCGAAAATTGCAAGCCCTCATCGGGATTGATCTGCGATTCGACGACGTTTGAGGCAAGCCGCCTCACGTTCTGCCGAGCTCGCAGGCGATGCCATCTATGTGTTTCTCGTATGAGACAAGCCGCTCTCTTATCGGACGGATCCCTCAGCGCCATATGAGGACTGGCGCGATGTACGGACACATGGCCGCAGGTGCCGGGCGCAAACGAGGCGAAGGGAGCGGTTGGCCTCTCAAAGCAGTCGGATCCGACGAAGAAAAACGGGCATCGTCGGCGGTTCGCCGCGCTCATGACATCTCGGTGCAATCGAGATAGTTTATCCCACACGCCTACGAACCGACGGGCGGCGACCGTCTGACGTTTGCAAACAGGATCCATTGCGGTCGCGGGCGCAGTGCTCATGACGATACCGAAGTTCCTTTACCATCATGCGACCGATCCGTGCAGCGGCAGCTGGTCATCGTGTTCGACCTCATCCGCCTGCATACAAGTTCGCAGAGCTGATGAACCTGCGAAAGAGGGAACGCCAAACAACCGGCTGCCGTCGTTTCTCGCAATGCAGAAGGAGGCACTGCAGATGCAGCCGTCGCCACGGAGCTGCAGGACGGAACGCGCGGCGCAGGCGGCGGACGGTTCGGGATGGCAGAGCCTGGAGCACACAGAAACGGGCGGCGGGCGGATAACTTGCGGTTGATGTGAACTGATGGGTGACAGCAGGAACCAGTTCAGTGACACGGGGAAGCCGAAAAAGACGATGGATAACATCGCGGATTCTCCGGAAATGATCCGTTGCCAGCGGTAGGATCGCTGTCGAGAAGTTCTCCCCTGCGGATGTTGGTCCCGGTACACCGCCATGGAACCCGTCAGACAAACAGCGCGTGTATCGGATCACGACGACGCGGGCGCAGTGGTATCTGGAATAACTGCTCGATATCACCGGTAAGTGACAAGATTCTCAGCGCGTTCAGCTTGCTGCAGAGCAAACGGATTCAACGCCGTAACGCAGTACCTGAGGGACCGACGGGACGGCAGCGTCTGGATACACTCTTTCACGATTATCTGGGTGCCGTGGATGAACCCCATACGCGGCAGTCTGTCGTAATCGTTCGTTGCCGCTGTCGCACGAGCGATACACCCCGATGGGTACGATCATGTGCCCGTTCATCGGACGGCAGGGGCTGGCAAGAGCACGCTTCGCGAAGATGCAAAGGACTGTCTAGTGACAGTTTTTCCTCCTTCGACGGCAAGTGATGCACCGGCGATTCAAGGAAACCGCTGATCGAGCTTGCTGAAATGACGGCCACACGCGTCAGAGTGAAAATGATCACAGTTCCCCGCAACCAGCGATTTCTTCCGTATGCCGCCGTTCGGACGCAGAGCAGCCGAATTTCCCCGCCAATGCGTTTTCTTCGGGTCGTTAACGATCACGAGTTCCTAAAAGATTCGACAGGAAATCGCCGCTTTTGCCGGTGGACGCTGGAGTGCCTGGTGCAAAGAGTATCTGGGAGGATCTGCCGCATGAGGTTGACCAGATCTGCGGAGGCCGTGGCAAAGTTTGTGGGCAAGGCGAGGCACCCCCATCTGACGATCAGGAAGTCATTCAGGCGGCATTAGACAACCAGAGTAAGTACCGAGGTCAACATCAGAAGGTTTGATCACAGAGTTCATCTTGTCCCATCCCAACAAATTGAGCGCGATGGCGGCGCGCGCGAGCGACAAAATCTTTTGAGCGGAGTCTATGAGGATCGCGGCACTGTCCCGCGCGCACTCGCGTCTCCCGTGCCTTGAGGTCTGGTGCGAATGCTTTCGATGCAGAACCGAAGTGCATGCGGCGCGGCGATGCCAAAGGAGATCAACAAGACTTTCTCGAATAATCTCCCGAACACCGTCCGCGACGACGGGACGCTGCCTCGGTTCGGCTACTGGCAGTTCAGCGAGGTCTACCATGATAAACTGAAACAGTATGTAACGAAACCGCAATAGGTGTGCGACGTAAGACAACGAGTACTCTTTGCGTGTATCTACATTGAATGTTACGTGTGTTGACGCATGCGAATGTTGCGTGACCTAAACTCTTTGTCGCAGGATTATGCGCCATATTATGCAACAAGCACATTGACCTTATAGGAGTGTAGTACAGGAATAACGCCAGTATACGGGAGCCTGAGCACCGCCTGAAATATATACGCCGTATAAACGCGCGCGCGAAAACGTTGCAGTACGTGAAAGGAGATCGATGAAAGAACGACATAAGTGTTGCTGCGCGAGGCGTCGAGCGAGTTGGGCGGCAAAGATATAAATGGGTATCGCCGGAATGCAGGGTGCACCGTACGTATTGTCATTCTCCCGGGCGGTAAGGCGATCTTTGTCGAGCTGAAGCAGGAGAATGGACGGTTGACGGCTGCAAAAGGTGCAGCAGGAGACCCTTCGTAGAATGGGTGCCGCTGCTGTCACGCTTCGCGGCGCGGAGGACGGGCGGATGTATCTCGATGTGCTGAAGGAGATGATGGAGCGTGGAGCTAAAAGCCGCACGCGTATCAACGGTACTGCATTGATCGCGCTCATCGCCGATCCGCGCTGTTCTCTTTCTCTGACATGGGCTTGCGTAAGACGATCATCACGCTGTCGGCGATCTCATCACCTGAAATACGCACTGGTTTGCTGTCCGCAAGGTTCTCATCATCGCGCCGAAGAAGGTCGCAGAGGCGACGTGGCAGCGCGAGGCGGCAAAATGGGACGGGTGCGTATCTGCGCATGCAGACGGTTCCCGGATCGCAGGCACGGCGACTGGATAGGCGCTGAATACGCCTGCCGACACTCACATCATCAATCGCGAAAACGTGCCGTGGCTGGTAGGAGCATTACCGAAAATGACTGCGCCGTTTGATATGGTGGTCATGAGAATCCAGCAGTCAAGAATCCTCGTGCAAAGAGATCTCAAGGCGCTACTCGTACATGTACCCGCACATCAACCGGACAGTAGCTTTCACGGGACGCCAAGCCCGAACGGAATCATCGACCTTGGAGTCAGATCTATTTACTGGATCGGGGCGAGCGTCTCGGCAGCACCTTCTCAGGCTTCCGTAATCGATATTTTACACCTGAGGGAGCGGTCGCGTGACATCATCTATACCTACGACCCGAAAGATGGTGCGGAGGATGCTATTATGAGCGCTATTGGCGATATCGCGGTGAGCATGAAGGCGCGCAGACTATTTGCAGCTGCCGCCCGTGGTCGAGGATACGATCCCCATCGTACCGGATGCGTGAAGGCGCGCAGGCGTATGACACGATGGAGCGGACGATGGTGCTGGAACTCCTGCAGAGCGGCGAGCAGATCACGGCAGCGAGCGCGGCGGCACTCTCGAACAAGCTGCAGCAGCGCACAATGGGGCCCGGTCTATACGCGGCGCATGGGCCATACGGTGCATGACTGCAAGATTGAGGCATCTCATGGAGCTGATTGAGCAGTTGGGCGGAACTCTGCCTGGTCTTTTTACAACTTTCCAGCACGATCTTTCGCGGATGTGGAGGCACTGCGGGCGACAAACCTCGGAGCGGATTCTGCGCGAGCGGAGGATCAGAGCTTGGCATGGAACCTGGCGAGGTGGATATTCTTCTTGCACACCCCTGCGAGTGCCGCCGACGGGCTGAACCTGCAGGACGGCGGCAACCATGTCGTCTGGTACGGTCTGAACTGGAGCCTTGAGACTGTATCAGCAGGCGAATAAAGCGTCTCGCATCGGCAGGGGCAAACGCAGATTTCGGTCATCGTGCACCATCTTGTCTGCACAGATACGCGCGATGAGGATATCCTGCGCGCGATCTGCGTATGAAGGAACGGGCGCAGGAGTTCGTTCTTGAGAGCCTCAAAGCTCGCATCGATAAGTACAGAGTGCATTGAGGACGACTTTACAACGCTGACGTTTATGCCAGAAAAGAACGTATGAGAAGAAGTTTTGGATCTGCAAAAGCGGTGGCGAAAAACTTGCAGCCGTGCACTATACCGATGGGCGTGTATATGCCTCGGATCCTGTATACTTGATGGTTTGGCTTTGACGGGACTTCCTGGTGAGTGCGGCTCTGCATGAGGCCTAAGCCACGGTGAGTCCGTTTGAGGTGGATATCGGATTTACGACGTAATCCCTCCGTGAAAGCCCACCTCGGTCTGTGCCACGGCATCTATTCAGCGGCAGAAAGTGAGGCTGCCGTATACGATTCTCGAGGATTGTCTCACGTCCGCCAAGCAAAGGATCCGCTATCTGTCTGCAGCTGGAGGTGGGGAACCCGTGATTATGAGTGTTCCAAAGCGCGTAATGCGAAGCTGCAAAGTGCTGGTGTTACGACGCTTCGTCGCCTGCTGCAGAACCATCCGCACGATGAGCACGAAAGGGCGTCGATGTCGATGCGGTCCTGCCGATGCTGTCGGTTACTTTTGCACAGTCGACGCAGGTGTGTATATATGCACCGCTCCGCGTATCTCGTCAGACGCCGATTCTTTTCACCGCGGAAGGTACGGGAGTGTGCTGTCAGCAGAGGCGATATGACGATACAGAACTGACGGAGGGCGGAGAAAGTGGCGAGACTGACGAAAATAATATCCGCAGAGCGCGGAGCCGAACGAGTACCGGTATCTTGACCATCCGTGGCTGAATAGAGCTGCCACCAGGGCTGACAGCAGGCGCGGAGAAGCATCCGCAGAGAAGCAGTGGCGGATATCCTGCAGAAGAACACGCAGCACGCGCACTTGCGCCATCTCGATCTGCGTGCAGGGGATCGGAGTGACAGCCATATCATCAACGCAAGCATGCGCTGGCGCGATGGCACGCGTAATGGAGCGCGAGGAGTATGGAGCGAGCGAAGCGTAAGGAAGCATGATCTGAAGCGTTGGCTGGCTCATCGTTGCCGGGATAAGCAGGAACGGTTTGACCGTCAAAAAGAATATCTGAGACGACGCCGCGACACGTTGAGAGCGATTCGCGGAGCGCAGAAATGGATTACCAGCGTGCAAGGGATGATCGTAATGATCTCATAGGCGATCGAATACGATGGACGAGTCGGTAACTCACACATCGCGAGTCTCTCAGATGCGATTGCCGCACTTGAGTGAAATACGCTGCGCGTGTCGGTGAGCAATCGGGATCCGGCTGATCGATCATCGTGAGGAGGCCGCTACAGCATTGAGCAGACTCGCGGACGGCGCGTTATCGCGAAGTGCTGCATCGCCGCTCAGTTGCAGGGCGAATCGGTAGAACATATTGCGGTAGGGATGGATATGCGTCTGGAACCGTATTGTGGTTGCGCGAAAGCCCTAAAACGGTTCAGTGCCAGATAGTTTGCATGGGGTGCACATACGACCTGATGCTACTTAAGTATAGGCTGGAAAAGAGAAGATGCTGCGGATTCTCCGGAGGGCACGCTGCAGCAGTGCTCTGTGTTCAGAGGAGGCGGATGTGGACAATATTACCCGCCGTGTGGCGGGTAGCGAAGTCTCATACGCAAGACCGCTGTCTCTCGTAAAGAGCGGTAAGCGCGTCTTTGCAAGCTTTTGAGGATGTTGAGCTGTCGGCTTCGGCGAAGGTGTTGAGCCATGCGGGATCGTGAGCTCTACGAACGGACTTGCTGCCGCAATGCTTGCAGCGGCGATCCCATGTCGAGAGAGCAGGAAACGAATCCCTCGCCGATTTCGGGGTCAGGGTGAGATGTCTTTGATGTCGCTTGCGGGCGGAAGTTTCGCAGTCCCCAAGTTCACCGAGGGATCCACCCGAGGCGGCTTATCTTCGCCCATGGCAATCGCATCAGGCGCTATCCCTTCGCTGATACAGCCGGGCAAATCGGGGACAACGACGGTAAAGCTGGGTTTCACTTCACAAGGATAAAATACGGCGGGATATATGAGGTTCATATAAAAAGCCTCCTTTCGAGACGGGCTTATTTTAAGCCCGTCATCCGCAAGACAGATTTGACAGTTTTCGGTCGATGATCGCTCGGGATGATCATCGTGACTTTCCTTTCTCTCTATGCTTGTAGTGTACTATGTGAGCGTTGGGCTGTCGAGATGTCAACCGTCCTTTTTGATGATGCGTTCAAGTTCCTTGAATCATCGTGTTTCCTTCTAATTATATTATACCGCATTATACGCATAAAAGTCGATGGATTTTGAAATTTCTTTTGGAGGTGACAAAAGTGGGCTACAACGTAGTGGTGTGCGGAGGGCTTTCAAGAAAAACGGTATTTTCTACACGCCGCGTCCGCTTGCAGAATATATGCGTTCGTTTCTTCACGGACATCGCAGAGGTCTATGATCCTTCCTGCGGCCGTGGATCGCTCTTTGAAGCGTTTCCGATGCGGTGAAGAAGTACGGGCAGGATATCAACCCCGAGGCTGTGGGAAAGCAGCGAGAAATTCCGAACAGCGAAATTATATGCGGTGATACGCTCCTAGCCCCTGCGTTCACTGACAAAAAGTTCCGTGCGATTATCGCCAATCCACCTGTAGATGGTCGCCCGATCCGCTAATGGACGATGTGCGTTTTACGTCTGCACTTTGCTTTTGGCACCGCTCGTCAAGGCGGACTTTGCCTTCTTCTGCATATTCTTCATTATCTTCAACAAACGGGATGAGCGGTTGTGCTGAACTTCCCCGCATCGGTTATCGCGCAGAGGGAAGGAAAATTCGTCATCGGCTGATGGGGCAAAACGTCATAGATACCGTGGTTTCATATTCCGGGGAGCAGTTCGTTGATACGTCCGTCTCATGCGCTCATGCTTGTCTTGAAAAAGAAGCGGAAGAGCAGGATAATGTTCATGACCGCGAACGCAGCGTAGACGCACAGTTCATTGGAGGAGGTACGCGACAATGACTCTGATGTTGAACACAGGCCTATCCGCCGCCCGAGCATGCAGAGGAGAAAATTGACATCCATGAAACGGAGCGTGAGTACAGAGAGGCACTGTAGCAAACATCTGAGCGCAAGCCTTGCGTTTTCCTATCTGTGTCAAACAACAATGGATGGAGAGAGATATTGCCCGCTCCTGGCCGCATTACAGGAGATTTTAGATGAATACCGTGACAGTCTTGTGAGATGCGCTTTGAGCGAAGTCGGAACATTACGGAGCGGAAAAATCGCATAAAGGGCTGCCGTGATGGCGCTTATCCCTGTCTATATGTCGGGTGGTGTTGTCGCTCATGTTGATATGGTGATGACAGAGGAGCCGCCGTGATTGTGCCGATTCGTGGTCGCTTTGAAAAAGCGTATTTTGTTCCGGAAGGAATGCCGTTCTGTTTGTGGTGCGACCTGTATCTATATTAAAATGCAGAGAAGGCATGCGAATCTTACTTTTTGTTTCATCTGCTCGGCGGCACATTTGGAGCGGCTCAACCGTGCAAGCACCGTCCCTGCGCTGCAGCAGGCGGATTTGAAAAGCATGGTTCTCCCCTTTGTTCCCGCCTATGGAATATCAGGCAGAGCGGTGGAGATATTAGAGCGGATGCGTACGGAGATCAGAAAGACGGAGGATACGATTCAACAGATGAAAGAACTTGAGCCGTCTGTTCGCAATGGGTGTTTGAACTGTTGGAACGGAACAAATGGAGGAGAGACGCGAGACTCTTGCATATCGCAGCTTTCTGTTGTTATAGACTTTTCATCGTGCCGTCAAAAGGCGGGTGGTGAGCGTGGCGCCCATGGCGAACATGGCGAACCTGAAGCCGGGACGACAAGTCGAAGCCAAGAGCGAAAGCAAGAGAAATCAGTATAAAGGGCGGCGTTGCAAGCGAGTAAAATCCCGCCGCCGCAAAAGGCGCTTCGGCTTGCGCTGAAAGAAGCCGTATCCATGCGGTTGAATGAGCCGCCAGAGGATAAGTGCGTACCGCACGCGTCGTCGGTCGACGCATCACGGACGATGCGCAAACGGTTGCGGATGCGGTCATCGGTGAGATAATTCTCTCTGCATGTGGAGGCAGTGCGCCACTGGTGCAGCTTCTCCTGACACCATCGGTGAAAGCGCGGATGTTCGCCTCCAGCGCGAAATGTCAAACTTCGAAAGAGAAGTCGCTTGATGATGATCGAGCGGATGGTGCGCATCGATCACGTTTGTACTGCGAAGAGACGGAATGAACGAATGGAGGGTCAACGTTGCGGAGCCGATTGCGCTGAGCTTCGATCTGTCTGCGATGTCACGCAGGAGCACCGATATGCGCACTATTGATGGCTTGCAGGTGGGCGCGGCTCCACAGTCCAGCTCTTCGCCTCCCTCTGCGTGCCGCTCGTGCTCCAAAATCCCGCGCTGGTCACGCGGTCGCTGTTGCCGCAAGGTCGCAAACACGCTGCACAACGAGTGCATATAACCAGGTCGTGAAATGGGCGATTGATGCGCTGGGACCGTCCGACGCATTCGTGGCGCGGGTGAGTCCGTTGTTGTTCGGAGTACCGTCGCACGGGGCAGAAAATCCTCTTCCTCGGCGTGAGATGGAGAAAGCAAGACCAAGTCCCTCAAGCTGCCGTTTGGTTATGCCGCATCGTGTGGATGGAGGAGCTCGACCGGTTCACGGCATGGAGGAGATTCGAGTCTCACTGCAGTCACTTTTGCGCGGCGGCGGGCGATGCGCGAGTGTTTTACTCGGCACAACCCACCGAAGAGCCGCAACAACTCCGTCAATGAGGGTTCCTGTTCGGCCGCTGTGAAGATCGTAGTTGTCCACCGCTCCACATATCTTTGGAGTTCCGCCTGTATGGCCTCGAGGAACAGTCGGTCTCAGGAGGCGGAGCGGCTACGGGACACGAGACGCTCGTATCACGGCATGAATACCCTCGGTGAGGTCACGGGCACGGGCGGCGCTGTGTGTGATCAAACGTCGAGGACGCATAGAGATGAGTGATACCGATCGCGGCACTCTTTGACCGCCTCTATCACAGCTGGACTTTGGTTTTGCCGTTGATCCGCCTCGCGTTCGTATCCATGCCACCACGACGCCAAACACGAGGATCTCTACATCTTCGACGAAGTCTGCGAGCAGCGACTACGATGCACAGGCACGCGCGGAGAATTCTGCCACGTGCACGGGCAACATCTGACCGCAGACGCAGCAGGCCGAAGAGCATTGCGGAGCACGTGGGCTTGGTCTGGACGTCACGCAGCACGCAAGTGACACGGACTCCGCTGCAGTACGCGATCACTGGCTGCAGGGGCGCAGACGCATCCACATCGACAAAGCTGACGTGCACCGAATACTTCACCGCGAGTCTCGACATCGGCTACGAATACGAAGCGCAACAAAGAACGGGCGCGTATATCAGCTCTATCCGGACAAGGATAGACACCGCGATTGACGCGGCACGCTGTGACGCAGGGCGCTCGCGGCGCTTACGAGCATATGATGCGCGGCAATATCTACCAGGAGGGACGCATCGGACATCAACGGAAAATGGCAGAGACTTCACACGCTGCTGCGCATGACGCCCACTATGGCGATGGGCACTTGAGCGCGGCCGAGCGCTCATCCGCCACGCGCGAGAACGAGACTCCCCGCCAAGCGCGAAGGCTCGCTCTACTACCTCAACTACAGGATGCAGCCGATCGCAACGCCTCGGTGAGATCCGTCTTTCGCAGCGAGATCAAGCGTGGAGCGACAAACGACACGGCGAAATTTAAGGCGTTTCTCGATGATGCCGACCGAACGGGCACAGACCTGCAGAACGCATGTGCGCCGCACTCATCGCGGCTCTACGCGTTGGTCTGCGTCACCGCCAGCAACGGGGCGGAGATCGGTGCAGCAGTACAGGACCAGTTCGCACTAGAGGGCTGCGAAAGCTATCTGGTGCGCACGTCCTGCCGAATGAGGTCACGCGGTGGCGATTTGATGACGTGGGCGGATGGTCGAGTTTGGCCATAAGGGTTCTGTCAGGATACTGAGGATAAGACGCATGCGCGCTATTATACATGGTCCGGAAACGGCGTGGACGGTCGCGGATGAAATGATGCAGATCGGCAGGCGAACGCGCCGCGCAGGCTGCCCGCCAGTGCGTGTCCGGACGCAGCACTGGCCCGATGGAGGCAGCTGCGCTGCCAGAGTTTCTGTCGGTCGCGCAGACGAATCTCTACGTCTATCAGCTGCAGCCTGGCAATAGCACACAGATTCCTGCAGAACCAGACGTTTAGCGCATCCTCATCATGCCGCACACAGGCGCGGCTGAAAGACTCACCATTGGGACGAACGAAGAGGCTGACCTATCCTCCGGAGAGTCGCACCCGCCCACGTTGCTCCGCGCCCGATGCTGCGCCCGCGCAGGTGCGACAGAGCAGATTGACCGCCTTATTCGGGAGATGTACCGTATGAGCGGCATTGATTCCGTGATCGGCGCAGACGGCGAAGTCGGGCGTTGCGCGGCAGTGGGATTTTGAACGGACGAATCAGCGGCTTGTCGACTTTGCAATCCAGTGTGAGGAGGCGAGAAAGCCATCATCGCGCTCCATGAGGCATGGACAGGCGAGACGATTGGCATGCGTACGAACATCCGCGCGACTTGGATCCGGATAACAGAGGACTTGCACAGGCGCAGGCGGCACTCGACCTCGGGCCGACGCAAGACATACCAGGGCAGAGGTGGCGCGCAAGGTGCCTAGCGCACCTCGAATCTCGAGCCTGTTGCATACATGCGATCATCAGAGAACTTGAGGCAGCGGCCGCTGTCACAGAGCAGACACAGACCTACGGAGATGACGATGAAAACGGACGGCGACACAGGCAGCGATAGAGGCGTTTGAGCGGCAGTCCGCGAGCTCGATGGCAGAGGGCTACGCGTTAAGTTTGCCGCATCAGGGCTACAAAGAGCACCCCAGATGCAACCCCGTAGCAGGGAGGTAGCCGCACGGATGCGGGCGAGGCGGAGCGTGGACGATTCACTGCGCAGGGGATCACCGATCGTCTGTTTACGCGTTCACGCGACGACGGGCTGACGCCTCTCGCGCGCGCACGACACAGGGGCAATCGCAGTGCGGGGAGATGGTCGCCCGGACGATCTCGGAGCAGATCAAAAGAGTTCTCGTACCGTCAGCGAGCGCGCGATCTTTGACGGGTACAAAATGGGCGAGCGCTCTGATGCAGGACGTCCCGAGTACTCGGGCACGACAATGCGATAGCACGTCCGCGGCGTTCCGCGCGATGAGATGATGGACTGAGACCCATCCGCCGGCAGATTGAGAAGGGGACAACGGCGGGCATGAGGGCGGCAGCACACGCAGCTGTAGACGCACTTGGAGGCACAGAACGAAAAGCTCTGAATCGCATGCACAGCAACACAGGAGCGACGTACATTTGCCCGCCGACCGTATGTACGGACGGAGATGGCACGAGCGTATCAAGATGGTTTTCGTCTGATGGGACAATAACGACGACTGCGTTGCGTATCAGTGGAAGCCCGGACGGCATCCGCGCTATGATATCTGTGATCTGTAGGCGAAGGCGAATCTCTGAGCGGGTTGGGTGTGGGTGTTCCCGAAGGACAAAGTCCGCGTTTGCCCGCGCATCCGCACTGTATGTGCTCTAAGCCCGCGATCTGCGGAGATGGACAACGAAACGCCGATTGACCGTACGAGGAGGGCGGCAGAGGTATCTTGACAGCGTCGATCTGCATCATCGGCAGATGCTCCTCGGGATTCATGGCGCAAAGGATGGATGGACGGAAAAATCAGCTGACACAGAAAGCACGCGGATACGGCGGGGAGTTGACAGTAGACTTCGCCAGATGGTCAGAGCGTGCGTAAAATTGATGCAAAGGAAGCAATCAAAACAGATTGCCACGACGCAGCTTGATACGTGCTCGGTTCAGGGCGTGGTGAGCCTCGGAAAAGCCGTATGCGACGAGCTATGATATTTCTGGCAATCGGCAATCCTGCTGAACTCGCACAATATTCGCCAATTATCGGGAGATGGGCGGCGCGTTGCGCCCCGAGCAATGGGCGAAGGGTAGTTCTGCCGTCAATAAGCAGATGCTCTCTGAGGTGTGTTGCCCATTATCCGGAAAAAGCGTGGGTGACTGTCAATACTACGGGACGGGAAGTCTACACAAGAAAAGAGACGCGGATATTTCAAAAATGGAGCAGCAAAGATAAGGGGACGCATTACGTTAGATCCATGCCGATTCGGCGCAAACGATTATTTTATTGATCGCGATGGATGGTCAGAGGAAAAACAACGCCGTGGCATGAAATTGGGCACATGGTAGAGCACTTGAATCCAGATGCTTTGCGTCTGTCAAGAGCTTTTGTTGCTGAGGGACGCTGGGAGGTACCGACACCCATGCGGAAGCTTTTTGTTGATTGGGGTATCGTCCAGATGAAATCGAAAAAGGATAATTTCATATCGCCACAGCGTGGAAAGAATATACGGATGGCAGGTGAAGCTGTTAGCGGGGCGAAGCGATTGTTCTGCAATGAAAAATTCGTCAAGTTTGTCAAACAAGGATAGGAAGGAGACGTGGACGTATTCAAAATGGAAGACGATGAGAGTTTTGAATCTCATCGTTGGACTAATCTCTACTTGTATGAAGGAGGGGCTTATCGTGCATGAAGTTCTTTTGACAGACACACGGTGGAAGCGGCGGTGCAAATGCTCAATGATGCGCGCTGCTTACTGTCAGAAGTTTGGGAGGGGGTCGTTGGAGCGAGTTCTTTACATAGACCCGGTCAATGCGACCTATGACGATTTTGAAGAGGCCGCAAAATATCTCCGCAAGGCTATTCGCAAAATAAGCCCTTTGAGCAGATTCCTCAGGAGCAGGACGATGATATTTTGAGTCTGTCCCGCAAGAGAGCCGAGTCATGGCAAACTTCAAACTGATCTATCGATACTCACGCTTTTGGATAGTACCTTTTCGACATAAAACCGCTGTGACAACATAGCCGACGGTTTCTCCATGCATATGGACGGCAGGGCATTTTTGATGCGCGGGATGGAGACCGCAAGGCTATTTGCACAGGAGGCAAGAACATGGAACTCAAAGAGGTATATGCGCACTGGAGGCTGCAGAGAATGGCGCGGCGATGGTGGAGACCATCGAAAAAGCGAGCTTTGACAGGCGTTCGGAAGGAGGCGGCAGACTGCACCATAGAGTCAAGGCAGAGGAGGAGCTTGTCGGACTCGAAGCAGCACGCGAACTCGTGCAGAAGCACAAGGAGCTGGAGACGCAGCTCGGCGCAGCACGGCAAGAGGGGCGCGGGGCACAGACCGAAATGCAGAAAGCTGCAGGGGCAGATCGCAGATCTTGCCAAGAAGTATGAGGCCGCTGAGACGGCCCGCGCAAGACCGCTGAGGAAAAAGCGCGTACAGGCGGACATCATGGCACAGACGGTCGATGCCCCTCACCAAGGCCGACGCGGTTGATCCCGCAGGAGTTTGCGAGCTCATTGTGCCGAGTATCAAGGTTGCTGAGGATGGTACGTACAGCTGCACCAAGCGGACGGCTGCGCAGGCACGATCGCCGACGGCGCGACAGAGTGGCTCAGCAGGTAAGGCATGGGCGGTCAGGATACGCAGAAACCCGGCAGCGGCGATGGCAGATTGTAGGATCATGGCGCAGGCGGTACGATTGCGGAGCAGTTCGCCGCTGCGCTTTGGAGGATAACGAAAAGGAGTAAAGACATAGGCAATCAATACGCTTGAGATGGCAAAAGATTTTCCAACAGGAGCTTGATAAGCAGATGCTTGCGGCGGCACGTCGGCTGGATGAGGCAAAATGCCTCGAACGTGCAAGTACAACGGCGGTGACACGGTGCGCATGCCGAGCATCTCCACGACGGGGCTTGCAAAGTACGACCGCGACACGGATTCAACCAGGGCGCGTAACGCTGCTCGTATAAGACTACACGCTGACGCAGGATCGCGGGCGTACGTTCCACCTCGACTCCATGGACGTGGATGAGTAACTTCATCGCGTCGGCGGGGAACGTCATGGGCGAGTTCCAGCGGCTGCAGGTTGCGCCGAGATCGACGCCTACCGCTACAGCAAGATCGCGGCACTTGCAAAGGCGTCATCGCACGAGTCGGCGGCATTCACACCGACGAAGGACAACATCTCGGCAAGCTCGACGAGGAGATCACGAAGCTGCAGGACATCATCGGCGAGGATGAGCCGCTTGTTCTTATCATGGCGACGCCCGTCCGCACGATCCTCAACGGGGGCAGAAGGACGTGACGCGCTATCTTGACGTTGCGGACTTCAAGGCGGGCGGCAGTGAATACGAAGGTGCGCACCCACAACGAGATCCGATCCTCTCCGTACCCTCGGCACGCATGAGAGACAGCATACGTTTTTGGCGACGGCAAGACCACGGGTCAGGAGGCGGGCGGCTTCAAGGCGGACACGGGGGCAGAAAGTCCATCAACTGGATCCTCATGGCGCGCCGTGCGCCGATTGCCATTTCCAAGACGGACAGGTGCGCATTTTCAGCCTGACATGAACCAGAAGGCGGACGCGTGGAGCTCGACTACGCAAGTTCCACGACATCTGGATCCGAGCAACAAGCTCTGCGGGTGTCTGGGTCAACACGGGTGCATGAGGAGGAGCATAATGACAAGACTGGTACGGCTGAACGAAGTGCAGTATGCAGAGACGGAGCATCAGATCGCGGGACTTGTAGCGCAGGGCTTTGAGCCAGCGCCTCTCACGGCGGAGAACGTCGCGGAGAAGATTGTTGAGGCGGTTGTTGCTGCCGCCGATCCGACGAAGAAGGAGAAGCCCGCAAAGGGCAAAAAGGAGGGCGCGCTGCCGCCTGAGGTGATGAGCAGCATTGAGGCGTTTCGTCGTAACCTTCGGCTTGCGGTTGAGGCAAGTGCGGTGGAGGTTGCGACGACTGCCAGATGGAGCATCGCTACAAGCAGCGGCATGGACGGCTCAAGGATGCGGTACAGACGGCAATCGGTGAGAGCGGCATGAGGCACGTGTGTACCTTGACGGGAACATCGCGCCCTATGGCGTTTTCATCCACGAGGGCATCAAACCGCATGATATTTTCCCAAAGCGGAGGAAGGCGCTGCGCTGGGTGGACGGGAACAAGTTCCTGTTCGCCAAGCGCGTCCGCTTTCCCGGATGGGATCCGGATCCGTTTATCTATGACGCGTTCGAGTCCAACCAGGAGACGATCATGAATATATTTGACCGCTATACAGAGCGGGCACTGCGGGAAGGTGGAGGATGCTATTACAAGCAGACGCATTACAGGGATAAGGACGAACTGCTCGGCGCGTCCGTGACGGATGATCTCATCACAGAGGCGGAGGAGTACCTGCGTGCAGCGGCGGCAGGTCTCGGCGTTGCATGGGATGCTGTGCAGCCGACCTACTACGTGCGGCGATTCCTCACGGTCTACGTGTTCCGCGAGCTGTGCATGCGTAAGAGTTATACAGGCACACAGACATGGGGAGCGGCTCGGATGATCAGGACAGCTATGCGGGAAAATACAGCTTTTACCGCGACGAGATGAAGCGGCTTTGAGGGCATCCATGACGGCGGCCGCGCTCACGGGCGAGGCGCAGACCGTTTCTATGGCGGCATAGAACTGTATCGGGGGTGATTGTATGCTGTGGTTCAGGTACTGGGAGCCTGCGCGACTATCTGTGCGCGGCAGACATCGCCGATCAGGTCATCCTCGGCGGGTATAAGCCGAGCGATGTGCGCCCTGACGAGAAACGGCAAAGGGCTGATTTTTCATTCAGCGTGATCGCGAGCGTCCTGCGAGCGATGATCTTGTGCAGGATATGCGTGTGCAGGTCAGCGTCGATACGTGGGTGAAATCGAGCGTTTCGTATCTGGAAAAAGGCTACAGGGCGCTTGCACGACTTGAAGGGCACTCATGGAGGCGCTGCGGCGCTATGAGCAGGAGACCACATATATCGCGGACGGCGTGCAGCTTATGCGGGTGCGCATGATCGAAACCGGCGGCGATGGGGACAGCGTGCGCCCCTCGTTGGCAGTCGCACAAGCATCGAGATTATCGTCTATGAGGAAACATAAGGAGGAACGATATGGCTAAAGCAGGCGCGCGGGTATAAGTCCGCGATGGTGATTGACTTTGAGTCCTCGTTTGGAGTCGCACCGGGAACGAAAAAGGGCGTCGCCCTGCCGATGAACAGCAACGATCTCTCGAAGGCGCAGACGCTCATCGAGTCGGACACGATCACGAATACGCGCAACGATACACAGCCGGCACTCGGACGCGTCAGCGTGGACGGGGACATCGAGATGCCGCGGATTATGTGTCCGCAGGCTATATGCTCAAAGGCGCTTTTTGGCGATCCTGAGACCACGGGGTACGACGGCGAACAGAACGCACGTCTTTCACGGTCAGGATAATCAGCCGTCCATCATCGTGAGAAGGCATTCCCTGACCTGGGCAAATACATCCGCTACAAGGGCGTCAAGATCAATACACTTTCCGTCGACTACGGGCAGGACAGCGAAATGACATTTAAGTATGGTGTCATGGGCGCGTCGCGTGAGCAGGATTCTGCGGCGTATGACAGCGCGGCAAAGGCGGCAGCTCCTGCGCATTGCACAGAACCACGCATACATCAAGATCGACGGCGCGGAGGTCGCATCGTCAGGAAGGCTCGCTTGAGGTGAGCGCGAACCTCGACGGCGATCAGTATGTTGTCGGAGGAGGCGGGTGCGCGGGGATGTTCCCGAAGGGGCTGATGAAAGGTCTCGGCAGTCTCAAGGCGCTCTTTACCTCGACTGAGTGGATGGACAAGGCAGATACAGGCGCTGCCGTCGCTATGGAGATCGGCTTCAAACTCGACGAGAATACATCGCTCGTTTTTGCGATGCCGACCGTACAGTTCGAGCCGTTCGACGCGCAGATCAGCGCCGGGCGTGGTTGTCGAGGTGAAGTGGCGTGCATTCTCGGCGAGACGGCACGAGCATCGTCGACGACGCTCAAGAACCAGCAGGAAGCATATTGAGGCAAATAGAAAAGCACCTTGCGGGCGCAGGGTGCTTTTGTCTATGCTTTGCTCGCCGAGTTCACGCATAAGGGCATTTGCAGGGATGTTTCGAGAGTTGATGTTGTGCTCCACCGCAAGGGTATCCAGCCATCGAGAATGGAGAGCGTTTTTCGTACGGCTTTTGCGTATACATGCAGTCGTCGATAGGCGAGCTGTATCCGCGCTGATGAGCTGTTACAAAACTGCCATCATTACCGTTCAGTGATGAGAAATGGGGCGAAGGTGCGGGATTCCATGTGCTCCCTCTTCCATGTGCCAAAGCATAAGATTTAGCGTCATCGGCGGCCATATCGAGCTCCTTCCGGAATGGATGCAGCCTGCGTGAAGCATCCGTCAATGTCGGGAAAAGATGAAGAAGCCTGCTTTCGGTCTGGAAAAAGGCGGGGTATACATATATTTGCATGAGCTCATCCTTCCTATAGGGTCATTTCAACTGCTTGCTTCATGATGCGTTCGTGAGTCCTGTCCCTGCTTCTTGGCTGCTGTGGCGTGCGACTTGGAACAGTCTCTTTGTGATGGGGCTGTACCAGATGTCATGACTTCGATAACTCCTCTCTTTGCAGCAGCCGTTCTTTTTGAGTATCTTAATGAGTTCGAAATCTTCATAGACACGCTCCCTTTGAGATAGTATACACAATATTGCGTAACAAAACAAGCTTTTAGGAGACAAAATGACAAAGATAAACGACAAACAAGCAATATCCGATCCGCTCTCTCACCGTAAAGGAGATGGGAGCGTTGCGCAAGAGCAGGGTATCGATCCGCTTTTGCGGATAAGGAGGACAGTGCCGCCGCCACGACGGGCATGGTGGACTGGATCCTCGATCACATCTACGGAGACCAGATCACGGATGATATGCCCTACGGTGAGGCGCTCCGGATCGCGACGAGATACTTACACGATGACCTATGGTCGGGAGGCTGAGGCAAAACTCAGAGGCCGTCTATCGGTGGGAGCTGTCGGAAGCCCCGAATACTGCACAGCGTGCCGTGAGGGCTACGCGCAGGAAGGGGCGCATCCGCCTTGCGCCGGATGCGAATTCGAGACGTCCGACGCTGATGGACGAACATAGAGGCGTGGGCGCTGTGGCGCATCATGCAGACGCAGGTGCGCACGTCATTTCGCGGGCGTTGTTGGCGTCGATTATGTAGCCGCGCGGCAGGTGCGCGGTCTTAGGGGATTGACTGGGCTTGCCATGCTGCATCAAAGATGCAGACACTTGAGGGGCGTAATGCTGCAGGAGGTGAGCGAGAGAGATGGCAAATAAAGAGATTTCCGTCGCGATACGTGCGCGGGACTATGCAACGACCGCATTTTGAGCGTGTGCGTCAGACAGTCGCATCGATCAAAGATCAGACGATCCATGTGCGGGCGAATACAGGCGCAGCACAGGCGGCCGTGCAGGCGTCGAGGATAAGCTGGCTCTCCGCGATAAGGTCGTTCGCGCTCAGGGTCGAAATACGAGCGGCGCAGCGGGCGAAATGTCGCTGGCGTGAACAGCGCGCTCGCGGGAATTTGCCACGAAGGCGGGGCTTGCTGCGGGTGCGATCACCGCCGTGCAGTCAGGCGCTCTCTGCGGGCAAGTCCGCGTTTATCGACTATAATGCGGAGCTCGAGCAGACGCGCGTTGCATTTACGTCGATGCTCGGCTCTGCGCACGCAGGCAAACGCGATGATTGGCAACCTGCAGAAATTTTGCAGCGGAAACGCCGTTTGAAATGCCGGCGTGCGCGATGCCGCGCAGCGACTCCTTGCGTTTGGATACGATGCCAATGAAATCATCCCAACACTCACGGCGCTCGGTAATCCGCCTCTGGCCTTGGACGTGGGCAGGATGGTTTTAATCATCTGGCATTTGTGTTCGGGCAGATTCGGACAACAGGGATCAGCTCATGGGGCAGGATGTTATGCGGCTCTGCTCGAGCTCGGCGTGCCGGTCAAGGACATCCTCACGAAAACCTGGGACTGACGAAAGGATGAACTCGCCCATATGTGGAGAGTGGGGAATTGACGCAGATGTCGCGATTCAAGCACTCATCGACGGCATGAACGAGCGTTTTTCCCGAGATGATGAAAAAGCAGTCGGAGACGTTCGAGGGCATGCTTTCAAACATCAAGGACAACATCGGGCAGGGCGTTTGGACTCTCCGGGCTGCCGCTCTTTCGAGGACGCAAAGAACATGCTCGTCGAGATCAAGAACATCACGGACACGATGCTTGCGAGGCGCACAGGGCGGGAAAAGTCTTTTCGCGGGCATTCTGCCGGATGACCTGATTGAAAAGTGTCCACGTTCTGGGAGACGGTCAAGAAGGGATTTGATGGCGTTCAGCCAGTCGTGGACACGCTCCTATGGGCGTTTTTCAAGGTTGTGGATGTCCTGCTGGATGTGCATCGCGCACGGCGCTCGCCCGATCACACCGATTGTGCGTGTGATCCGGTAGAGGCCATTTTGGCGTCATTGGTGCAATTGCAAGCGTTCTGGATACGGTTCTCGAGGTCGTTCTGACCGTGGAGACAGATGTCGCGGACGCTTTCGATACGATCATGACATCATGGCGTATGTATGGAACGCCGCAAAGGAGATTGTCGGAGACTTCTGTACGGCGGCGATTGGGTTTATCACTGGCATTGTGGCAGAGGTTGATGAAACGGTCACGCCCATCATAGCGTTGAAAGTACATTTCAAGCCGTTGCCGATTGGGTCTGTGAGTCGATGAAAACCGCATCAGGATATGCGGGATTTTATCGCATGGGTTGACGAGAGCTCTTGCGGGTGTCAATGAACTCGCAATAAAACCCGTGAAGGCTCTCGGACGGTATGATTGAATAGTTTTACCGACTCTGTGGAGAAACTCGAAAGCGATGGGCGTGCGTGGCATGCAGCGCACTGGCGAAAAGGATAACGCTCGGCGCCCGCAATATGGTTGATGGTGATATTATTGTTCCGCAGCGCACAGGAATTTCAGAGGTCAAGAGGGTGGTGGGTACGTTCATAATCGATCGAAAGCCTCATCCTCTCGCTCCTCGCTCTGGCATTGATGCCGCTGAACGTGAGGCACAGCGTCTCGCCGAAAAGATGCGAGCATTACGGGAAGTGCGGCGGGCGTCACCGCCCTCGGACATGACATCAGTGGATAGATCGGCACGACCTACGAGAAGGGCATGGATGCGCTCCATCAGAAGATGGGAACAAATGGAGGCTGAGATCAAGGAGGCTATCCGACCTCGCGCATTGACACAAACGTGCCTGCGCGCAAAACTCGATGAGTATGCGAACATCGTCAAGGAGAAGGTCACGAAAGGCATGGCGCGAGGCGAACGAAGACCTACGCGGCGAGACGGCGCTCGCGTGGGCGCAGGTGAATAGGACGTACGCGCGGAGAGCAGAGGCGAGCATACCAGATCGGCGTGACACGCCTCGCCGTGAGAAGGAGAACCGCCTGAAAGAAGTCGCCCTGACGAAGGACTCCGCTCGAGGCTCGTGTCGCAGTGGAACAGTGGGCAGCAGCAGAGATGGCACGCCTCGATCGGCAGCGGATGGGCAATGCGCAAATCCCGCAGACGACGCAGGAGGCGCTCCGCGACGCGAGGAGCAATATGAGCGTCTGCGCGATGTGGGCGCGCAGATGAAGGGCTGACGATTCGCTCTTTACATCCATGGCAGACGGCTTTTACCAGTGGTTTTCCGACATCCTCACGGATGGATTCAAGGGGCATTCAGGACGCGTTCTCCAACATGCTCAAGAACATGCTGAACTCCATCGTCAAATTCCTCGACGAATCGAATGATCACGCGCTGGCTCTCGATGCTCATGCCGGCTGGCGGCGGGATTCCTGCAGCGCAGGCAAGTGCGCAGTGCCGGGGCTATGCCGGGGAACGCGCGACGGGCCGTTCGTCGCCTCGGGCAAGACGTATCTCGTCCGGTGAGCGCGGCTCAAGATTTTTCCGATCCGCCGCAGCCAGGGGCGCATCCTCGACTCCTGCCAAGCGGTGGCGGCTGCAGCGCCGAATATCCGCGTGATCGTCAGCAACAATACCAGCGAGCGCATGACGGGGCACGGCAGAGACGAGTTTCAACGGCTCGGAGTGGGTGACGTCGATATGATTGATGCTGATCGCGATGAACCGAAATGGCATGCGCGACGTGATTAAGGGGGCGGGTATAATGGATTTTTCCGACATTAAAGCCGCCGATCTATCGATCAAAGGAGACGATCCCGACACAGCGCTCAAGGGCAAGATGGAAATCAGGTCATCATCGCCCGCAAGCGTTTCACGCGCACGCCAATGTCCTTTGAACTCTCATGGACGGCTCTGCCGGAACGGGACTATGAAAGAGCTGCGCACATTCTATCGTGAAGTGAATGGCGCTGTTCCGTTCACTGGACGTACCCGTTGGAGCGGGCGGCGCGTTCTCCGGCAAGGTGTTTCAATGTGCGTTTGACAGGGATTTCTCCTTCTCGTGCAATCGCCCGGCTACTGGGAGGCGGCATCAAACTGACGGAGGCGCATCATGCTCAATCTATCACAGGCAAGTATCATCGAGAAAGAACAAGATTGCGACGAGCGGCGTTTGGCTGCTTGCACTCGAAGCTGCAGATTCGGGCAGTCCACTCCATCTCGTCAACAATACGGAGGACCTCATACTCGGAGGAAGGCGCCACTGCCTTCCGTTTTCTCTGGAAAGATATCACGGAGGACGCAAAGACTGCCGAACGTAGACTCGAGTATCCAACGTGACCGGGGACAATACAGCGCTACGTCGAGGAGAATAATGAGGCTGGCGGCTGTAAGGTCATTATCCGTGTATCATACAGATATCCCCGACGTTGCCGAGTTGAGAGCATTTTCGTTTGTGACCGGGTGTCAGCTGTGATGCGGGTGGGTGACATTCACGCTCGGCACAGATTTCTCTTCGCGGCGCTTTCCTCCCATCCGCATGATGAAGGATTATTGCCCGTTCAAGTTTTGGGGCGTTGAGTGTGGCTACAAGGGCGCTGCGAGTAAGTGCAATAAAACGCTCCAAGCGCTGCCGCGAACTGAAGAATAACGAAAGAGATTCGGCGGTGGGCGGCTAATACCGCAGGAGGTCTGCCGTCCTCAGCAATCCATGATTTTGTGGGCAAGACATGGGCAGGCTACCCTGTTGGGAACTGGTCGCAGGCTACGCCGCGCAGGGCATTACGCTGCGATCCCTATCCGGACACTGGATGAGCGGTGCGCCATCGGTGTCAGGCGCTCGAGGTGGACACCGTGCATGATGAGCCGCGCGAGGAGATATCCTTGCCATGAATCTCACGGGGCGTGCAGGTCGATCGTCGGTATCTATCTTGGCGGCGGGGAGTTCCTGCGCTCCACGGTGTCAAAGCGTCTGCGTGGAGCGGTGGGCGTTATCGGCGGCGCGTATGGGCACCTATCGTTACAGGAGAAAACGTGATGCGGCTCGTCATCGTGCGCAATCCGCTGACGTGACGAGAGGGAGGCGCAGGAGGTTGTCTGCCGCGCGGGCATGCCGCTGCACTCGTATTTTAACGAGCCTGGGCGGTGGCAGTACTCTATCAATGGCGTGACTCTGTGGGCGGATGCTGTACCCGTCGATGGTGACTGTGTCGTTATTGTCCCGCATATAGAGTAGAAGGCTCTTGGGATGATTCTCTCGATTGGGTCTGTCCTTTGTGACGGCTGGTATCGCGAGTGGTGCACTCTTGGGCGCTCTCTTTTGGATGGCGCATGGTGACAGTGCAATCGCAGCAGATCGCGCTCTCTTGTTTCCAGGCTCAATCGTCCACGAATTGACATGAGTAATGCGGAGCGATCGCAGACCTACGGCTGGGGAGGACGTCGACGCTCACAGGGGGCAGGGGCATCCGCGCCCAGTACCACGGAGCAATGAAATCGGGTGGTGTCCTGCTCTCGCGCCACATCATCAGTGATGGTGCGCGATATCTCCATCTCCTCTACTGCGCGCGCGAGGGGGAAAGCACAGGACATAAAACATCCGCATCAACGAAAACCCCATCAGCAATTACAAGGACGTGCGGGTAGATATCCGCCTCAGGACAAACGATCAGACAGTTATCCCGAACTTTGCGGACAGCTACGCCGATCAGCGAGCTCAACTATGAGCTTTTCGCGGGAATGGTCGACGCATGAGTGCAGGGCAATGATTGTGGCGGGCATTGGCGACTGTTGCACTGCCGGAATGGTCTCTGCTACAGCAACGACAGTGGCGGGCTTGACGCGACAAGCATTGTGCGGCGGCAGAATGTCGCATTGTTGGCAGTAATGCAGAATGGATGAGCTGCCTCTCTGTGATACCACGAGGGACGGATGCGCCCTTTCTGACGCGCAGGGGTAATGGTGGGTGACATCCATCGGAAGAATGTTGTTGATAGGCGGAGGCGAACACGCGCTCTATTCGTGATGCGACGAATAAGGCATCTACCGCGTCTACCGTTTCGAGAACCTGCCGCCGGGGGCGGTACGAGAGTGCGTATGCGCTGTGTCAAAGGCGAGCACATCCGTCCGCTATGTCAATCGCGTCTGTGGTCTCGGCTCACGCAGATTGTCTATGATGACTTCGTGCATCCGGGCAAAGCACTCATCGCATCCGTGCACTTGCGACGGAGCAGCTGAGCGGGGAACGCGATCCTACGGTGACATGGGTGCAGGGCGATCGAAGGTCTATCATCTGGAATCCATACAGCAAAGCGTATGAGGAAAAACGCGCGGATAATCCGCATGGGCGTGTTACGACATCCTGCATCAGTGCAGAAGATCGGTGACCGCTACATTGTGCGTGGTGAGCCTGTGGAACGTCTCTCTATGATATGTTCAAGGCATGGGCGGAGCAGTGTGCGGCGAAAGTGTCACCTTCAAATTACATCTATGATTCTGCTATGCGAGACGTGGGAGCGCTGCGCTATCCGGAGACGGTCGGGCGCGGCAAGGTCATCATGCAGGGGACGCGCTTTACATGCGTCTATGATTATGCGGCGCAGCCGCGGCTCCACGGTCAGGAACATCAAGCGGGACAGCTTTGAGGAGGAGTTTTCAAGGCGCGAGGGGCGTGCTAACGTCATGAAATCTCGCCTTTATGAACGCTGCGAAAAACTACAGCGCGATGTGCTGCCCGTATTTGCCGATGACTACGACGCCAGTGGGGCGCTTGCGCACCGACGCAGATTGAACTCATGGGATGTGCCGACCTCCGTCGAAAGCGTACGCGCATGGCAAGCACGCGCTGCGTGCAAATAAATATGAGCTTAGGACGTGTACGCTGGCGCGTACGTTGATGCGATTGCGTGTAGCGATCGGCGATGTGATCCTCCTGCGGCATGATGTGACGGGTGGGGCGCGGCGGTCGCGTGGTCAGCGTCGATGATGCTGCGTTACACTCGACCGTGCCGTCACGATGGCAGAGGAAAGCAGTACCGTCTCATGGTGCGCGACAGCAAGACAGACGCGCTGAACACATACGAGGTCAAAGAGTGCTGCGGATGTGGTCGTCGCGCTCGCGCAGACGGCGGAATATTACGCCCGGGGATCTCTATGCACCTTCGGCGGGGCGACCAGGAGGCAAAGCCGTTCCGTGTGCTCTCGATCACGAAGGGCATGACGGAGCAGACGCGCAGATTGCTGGTAAAATTCTGTGCGCGGCTCTACGCGAGCGACGATGGCGACGTGCGATCGTCGACTACGACAGGGGCGACGCGCTCACGGTGCAGAATCTCATCGTCTCTCCTACCTGTAAGAAGGTTTGCGGATGGAACAACGCTCTACGATCTCGCGGCTTCAGCAGCTGCCGCGCGGTATGGCACAGCAAACAGATCAAGGTCAGTATCGACGGGTTGATTCGCGAGAATTTACCGTACGCCATCTACGATGGAACAGCGACACGCTCGGTGATTGCAGTGTTGAACCGTAAGAATATCGTGTTCGCGTCACCTGCTACAATGACCTTGGGCTCAGCGCAGGAAGTGTCAGAGCAGACCGTAAATATTACAGCAGGAAGTACAACACCAGCTGCGGTCACGGGTTTCGAGATCGTACAGGATCCGGCAAACAGCGGCGTTCTTCGGCTGAAATGGGACGCGAACAGAGAAAGATCTTCTCGGTTATCAGGTTTACAACAAGATGATCCGACAGGATATCCTGTTACGGAATTGATTGGGGACGAGCTACACCTATTTCATCGCGAACTCTGGAACGTATGCGTTTACGATCTGCGCAATTAGCCGCTCCGGCGCAGAATCGGATGCGGTGGAGGCGACCATCACGGCGACTGTCGCAGCGGGCAGTGTTGCCGTACCTGATGCACCACAGCGGCGAGATCACGATGAAAAGGGTGAGCTTCTTGCTGCGTGGGATGCAGTCACGAACACCTACGCAGACTTTTATGAGGTGCGCACGGACGATAAGGTAGGTCAGAAAGCAGGGCTTCTCGCAAAGACCGCAGATATCCGTGCCGCAATCACGCTCGAGAATCGCAGCGGGGGCAATCCTGTTTACGGGCACAATCCGCAGAAGGGCTACGGTGCCGCTAGCGTCCATTATGACTTTCCTGCGCCCCCTGCGCCGTATATTGAAATTCAGGAAGGTATGCAGGGGCTTTGCTGTCGTTCTGAACGATTTGACCGATGCAGCAAAGTTCTATCGGGTGTATATCGAGAGGAAATAATTACTGTGAACCCATCAGAACGACAGGTACCTCGTATCTTATACGGGCGCTGCGGATATATATCAGGTGTATGCAGTCAAGTCGATGGATTTGGTGAAGGGAACCCTCTGAGACAAAAGAAGTAGTCATTAAAGGCGAAGATCGATAAAGGAGGCAATCGAGAATCTAAACGTCACACGCAAGACCTCGACGCGGTGCTTACAAAACAACTGCAGGACATACCAGGCGCGACGCAGCCTCCGCGAAGCAGACAGCAGGGGCGCGCAGACTGCTGCGCGAGGCGAAAGGAGCGGCAAACGACGCCAAAAGCACGGCGGCAGGACAAGCGCAAACGACAGCGAATAAGCGCAAGCACGGCGGCAGAAAAATGCACAGCGAGATGCAGGACAGGCGAAAAGTGACGCGAGTAATGCAGGTCGTACGGCAGGAACGCACAGAACAGTGCAGACCGGGCACAACGTGACGCGGGAAATGCACAACGACGCGAGAGATGCACAGAATAAAGCGAACGAAGCGCAGAATAAGCGAATGAAGCGCAGCGGACGGCAGATCGTATGGTCGTGCGGGTACGCCAGACGCAGGACAGCGTATCGTCCATCGTCGCGAAGCTCTCGGGCGATCCGCAGCGCTCCGGCTACAGCGCCATCACACAGATCTCACAACGGATTGCGAGCTCAAGGTCAATCAGGGCGATGTTGTGTCTGCAATCAACGTCGCTCCGTGGGGATGTCCGGATTGACGGACGACTCACTGCATATTACAGGAAACACGCAGTTTGACGGCAATATTGTGCCAATCACATGCTGCAGGCGAACGCAGTGACGGCGGATAAGCTCGCCGTGGGGAGCTTGTCGGCGATATCCGCGAACATCGGATTATTGCGAACGCGTACAAGCGGTGAGCGTATCGAGATGGAGAACAGCCAGATGCGTGTGTCGATGCAAATAATAAACTGCGTGTACGAATAGTATGGTGATGGGCGTAGGACTGCAGGGTGTTTGGGGAAGGCGGTGAGATAACTCTTGACTCAACATATCGCCTGACAAAGTTATCGGCATAGAAACGTTATCAGGGGATGGGAAATTGGCTTCCATCAATATCCTGATATGTTGCCATGGTACTTTGTGCTAGTTCCACCGGTATACAGTTCGGAGAACAGAACGTTCAGTAGCAATGCACCAAGCCGATTCTTCGAATTGATAGGGGCTGCTCGTAAAAATTTTGGAAGTATGTGCCGCCCAATGGGGCGAAAATTATTATGGGTGTATTGAGATGGCAAAGTATTTTGAAGCAATAAATATAAATGACAGCGCCGTTATCATTGATGATTCGTTTAAAAACGTGGAGGCTGATGAGGCGTTTATCCGCTCATCGTTTACAAAAATTTTTCTGGAAACGCGGTGTCGATTATTCATACCCTCTTGAAAATCAGGAAAGTATTATTTGGAGATTGGATTAAGTGAACTGCGCGGTGAACGTTTTTGTATATCGATTGAGCGTCTGACCTGGGATAATAAAATCCATGTTGCTTTTTATCGTCCTGAGAATAGCAAACAAGACCATATCACACGGGACGATATTATGCGGCGTGGGAAACTATACGCATTTTCGAGTATCGAGCACGGGAACCAACGCCACTCTGACGAGGCGTCGAAATATACAATGATCAAGGGCGTGTTGTTTATACAACGAGATACGCGTTACTTAAAGGTAATATATGTTGTAAGGGTGACACGCATACGGCGACAGTACCTATCGCAGATCACTCGATTGCTTTTTGTGCTGGTCATGACCACTATTTAGACCTGCTAGAAGATCATCATGGCGCGTTTGGGATTGATGTGGAATGGTGGCCTGTATTCGATGTGTTAAATGATCGTGTCGTATCAGTAAAATCGCGCAGTACCGTATACCAATCGAGGATCAACCAGAACCGGAAGCGCAGCGGAAGTACTCTGCAAGCTATGCGTACGGTTGGCTTATTGGAGAAGTCACATAAGGAGGATAACAAAATGAAAAAGTACATCGTCAATGGGAAGATCACCTATCCGCAGGGGACAGCACTCTCACGAACTTCACGTTTACGAACGTGGAGACCGGCGAGATGTTCAGCCTTGCGACGACCAATCAGGCGGAGGCGGACGAAATCACCTACGGCGATCACGTTGTCATCGGGTGAAGAAGGATCCTGACCCGCCGAAGGTGCGGGAGTAACAGCAATCAAATAAGGCGCACATCATACGGTGTGCGTCTTTTTCTATGCACGGAAAGGATGAGCCTATGGCAGGGAGAACTATTCAGCCGAACTCGAGGGAATCAAGGCGCAGATCAAAGCGCTCGCGGAGAGTCTGCCCATGGGGCGCGACCAACTCTATGCGATCAACAGGCGTATCGCCCGCCTCGAGAGAGCACAAAGTCCGCACCATCGTCTGGATGAGTTCAAAGAGATGTGTGCTGGACAATCGGCGTGTCGACAACCATTGTCAGCATGTTCATGACGTCTTGACGTGGGCGCTTGGGAGGTGAGCGCATGAAGCAGGAGCGCTTGCCGCCCGTGGATTGGATAGTCGGGACAGGACTTGTCATCGTGCGAGTCCTGTCCGTTTTTATCAGGACGCCCGAGCTTTCGAGCAACGTCATCGGGACTGATCAGATTCCTCGGGCGGTCGGTAATCAGTGAAAGAGCCAAGATAAATGGGGCATGTATTACATCCGTCGGAAATGCGGCGCGTATCGCCCGCAGAACTGGAGAAGTCTCGCCATGTACTACCGTGAGGCAATCGCTGACGCAGCAGCGGCGCAGGGGCGCAGGACAAATGTTTAACCTTCGCCCATGGGACGTTTTGCTATAAAAAGTAGCCGATAAGGGATATAGGCACCCTTACCACGGGTATCAGGGTATCATCGAACGTAATCGAGGCGATAATGGACTTCCAGCGCTGCTTGTTCTCTCGCGTGAGACTTTCATCGGTGCTGCGAAAATCCTATCATCAGCAACCTCGCGAAGTGCGGAGGGATAGACAGAGAACGAGCGACGAGCGTTGGGCTCCGATATCTCTGTGGCATCTCCTTGTATGTTTTTGTATATTTGTCCTTATCCATTAAGCCTGCGATATATATATCCTCAAGCCGTGAGGCTTCGCCTTGAGACGCGTCTATCTTTGATTCGGGCGTTCCTTCCTTGCTGACCACAGAATGGCTCCATCGTGATGATGCTCTCGAATCAATGATTGAATATTATCAGCAGATATTGCTCTATCTTGTCCTCGGCCATACCGCGCAAAATGACAGCCGGGCGTTGGGCGATTGACACAGTAGCCGCACTGATATTGAAAACGCCGCTCCCCGTCGCTATTCACGTCGCCCGCGATATGCCGCTAAATTCCTACCGCAGTCAGGACACCGGAAAGTCCGGAGAATAAATAGATCCTGCCGCTGTGCGTATGCTGTGTTACGCGAAGAATCCTGCACCCGAGAAAACATCGCGGGATCAGCGAAAACGCCGCAATCAGGAGATGCCGTGCACCTCACCGATATAAGAACGATTACGCAGAAGGTCAAACAGCCCCGTCTTGGTGATCTTGTGCCCGAACTTATCATAAGAACACTGCCAAGGCGCGTGAGATCGCCACTCAAAATATGGTTGAACGCACTTCAACAATCGGCGCAGTTTATCATCCCACCATGAAATAGCCATCACGCAACCTTTAGCCCTGGGGAATTAGACCTGTTACAAACTGTCTGCGTGCGTTTTCCTTCGAAAACATACCGGATGCGCTCGCCCGTCTGATCGCTCTCATGCTGTACGATTGAGCTTGAGATTCAGCATAAGATCATTCAGCGTCGTCGTGTTATGGTGCCTCGACTGCATACCCCAATCGACCTAAGCGTCAGACGCTCTTTGACCTTATGAAAATCAGCGACATTTGCGAAACCAACGGTCAAGACACTTGATGATAATGTCGATACGTCCAGCCTCAACATCGGCAAGCATCCGCTGCAACTCAGCGCGGCGTGACATCGCTTGCGTGCGCTCACACCTTCATCGGCGCGAATCCCAACCACCGAATATCATGCTCCTTCGCATGGTTCCGTAAATCAGTGCGCTGCTCACGAGGAAGCCATGCCGTGCCCTGTTCCTCGGAGAGACGCGCGGATATGAAGAGCCGCGTTTGGCATATACACCCCCAAAAATTACGTATGGAAAATACGCCATGAAAGTGCTATAATGAAGTGCACTTTCGGAGCATCTTATGGTGTTTCGGCAGGGGCGGCGATATTGTCAGTATCTCTGCCCTCAAGGATCAACTCGCGTTGTCAGCGCGGCGATTTTGTTGCGTAGCGAATTAGCGGGTGGCTGAAGAATCTTTTCAGGATCGGCGCTCTTCGCTTATGTCTATCAGATCAACATTCTTCCAGTTGATCTTGTCGGCGGCTTCTCTCATAAAGTTATACCGTAGACGTTGTGGTTTCTTCGCGCCCAGTTTTCTTTTCCACTGACATCCATCAAACAGCGAAAATCCACAACCAGTGGTTACATCCGTAAGACATTTTGCTTTCGCTGCGCGGGTGGCTGCGATTCTATACTCAGCAAGAGTTCCTTTTTATCCGTCATAATGCCGTTGCAGTTCACAACAACAAAGTACGTTCCGTCAGGATGCCGTTACTGTAACGTCGATATTTTCGAGCACCACCGTAGGAGAGACTGCCTTTTTCTGCGGCTTTTGCAGAATATCTTCAGCAGAAAGGCGCTTGCGTACTCTCTTTTGTGCGGATTCCTGCTGGGCAGGCTTGCTCTCTTTGTCAGCTCAGTCGGCGCATTTGTGACGCTGAATGCGATAAACAGAAACCACTAGTGACATGCGCGATGCTACCTTTTTCCACGTGAAGATGGGCGTTTTCCTCCTTTTTCCAGCCTTTAAGAACACCCGAAAACAACCGATGCCAACAATGCCGCCATTCCGACAAGAATAAACAAAGTTGCCATAATAACCTCCCTACAACAAAACAAATTATTCACCTTTGAAAATCCTCCTTCCTGCCGCCTACGGGCGGTCTTTTTATGCCGTTTTGCGGCGGAGCTTCAGAGTGAGGCTGGTTGCCTTTGCTCTGCGTCAGTTCCACATCAAGCATCCGATGTCCTGATCGCGCTTTTCGACCTCGGCTTTTTGGCGTCATCGTCCTGCATTGCGCGGGCAAGTCCCTCGACAACGCGGAGGATTTGTTGACGATCCTCACTGGACAAGAGGGGCAGATAACGCGCCGCCTGTCGCTCCTTCTCAGGAGAGGTCGTATTGCGCGCAAAAAAGCAGAGAAAGCGTTGATTCCGTCTCACGATACATCACCCTCGCCCGTGCGCAGCCACTCCTCGGGAAATGCTGAATGAGTTGCATATATCAGTAGCGACGCGATCGGTGAGCGCGATTTTCTATTCAATATTAGCAATATTAGGGCATTAATATTGATTTTGCGAGCAAAATCCTCCTGCGTCATCTTTTAGAACCTGTTTCCTAAGATGGCGTATACGATTCGCCTACTGTCATTTTAATCACCTCCTCAACGTTTATTTTGAGGGTATCACAAATTAAAACGTTTGTAAAGGACAAAATTTATATAAAACGTTTGACAGTAAGTAAAAGCGTTTTATAATGTGTGAACAAACGATTTGGAAAAAGCAACAAACATTTTGAGAGACCACAAGGAGGACAATCGAAATGAAAACACAGGCGTAAACGAAGAAGCTCTGGACGAGTTCTGCGGGACAATCGCAGAACTTGAGAAAAAAGCTGGACGCGCTGAAAGCTCACGTCGAGAATCGGATGGACTTGATACCGGAGGAGATTAACTGGGAGCGTGTCAGAGACGAAAGCACGTTCTGTGGCTGGTCAGTAGGCAAAGCAAACTCGCAGGTTAGGATTCCGGGATGAGCGGAAACGCCCGCGTGGCGCGTCCGCAGGGAATGACCTCCTGCGCTGATGATGGCAGAGTCAGATCGAAGGCGGTAATTAAAAATGACGAAGAAAATAAAGCGTTTGTTGGAGACCAACGAGTGGGAGCGAGCGCAGGATGAAGTTACGAAATGCCTTGAGCGCATCAAGGAATATGCTGAGCCTTGACTGCGGAGGGCAATGGAGCCGGGCAGACAACGTGGACTGGATGAACAACTATATGAGGCATCTGCGCGAAGCACAAGACAAGCTGAACAACCTCGCAAAAGAAAACGAGACTAAGTGGATCTTGAGAAAGGGGCACATAAGCCGAAACGCCCGCATGGGCGGGCGTCTGCCGAGATCGCCGCCCGGTACTGACGAGGCAGGCGCATGGGAGGTGAATGAAATGAATGAGAATACAGCAATCATGCAGGCACTCAAAAACACGAGCAGACGCGCATGGGTCATACGGATCATCGAAAAGATCCGTGCGATGGGCGGGAACGAGATACGATCCTGCGACTGGCAGGATATCCTGCAACTGCGCCAGCGAGGCCGCATCGAAGAAACCAGAGCGCCTAGGGCGGAGCAACAAATCTATACGCCGCCGATGGCGGCACAAAGACAACCCGCATAAGGGAGGTGAGGAGATGGAGGATTGGAAAAAGGGAGTTCGGGGAACTGCAAGGCGCAGAGCGCCTATGGCCAAAAAGTGGAAGCAACGCTATAGAAAGTGGATGCACCTATGGAGAAGCACGGCGGGTTCTGGACGATCTGTCATATCGTTACAGGAAAAAGAGCGGCAATCTCGTTGAAGCTTAGCATCAGCGGATTGCCAAAGACTTATGTAATTAAAGCGGACAATCGAGTTCAGTGCAAAAGGCTTTCCAAGAGTACGACGGGCATCGTGAACATCTTCAACTTCTCTCAAAACTTCCACATAAGCCTTGAGAGGTGCGGAGGTGTCCATTTTTGCTCAAGTCTTGGCGGCTTTCGAGAATGTGAATTGCCAAGATGCCGGGCTGTTGTGAAGAATAACCTCCGGCCCGAAAGGCGCGTGCGTGTTATCTTCTTGGGCTTGCCTGTACGCCCAATAGAAATTTTTGGGCGAAATCATCCATCTGTTCTTTGGACATCATCAAGATCGCCTCCTTTCACGTTCATTATACTACGGTGAGGAGGTAGAAAAAGCCCGATGGCGGGCGAGGAGGCAGTGTGTGAAAATAACTGGCTATCGCATCGGGAAAGAATGAAAAGTTGCGCTCATTGGCGATGCAGAAGAAATACCATCTTTTCTCAAACAAATGGAGGGCGACAACGGGAAGCCTGTCATGATTTTACAAAGGAAACAGCAGGCAAATATACGCGATATACAGTTCCTTTTATCGTGACTGGAACAGGATAACGCCGCTGCACGGAACAAGGCGAAAGGAGGGTGCATGAACGCGAACTCTCATCAACGCGAACGCCGCGACAATCATGACGCGGCTCTATCGAGCTCAAGGCAGAGCAGGACGGCAAAGAATATCACAGTGATCGCTCACGCCGAGCGGCGTGAGCCTTAAGCTCTCATGTGGTGAGATATGGCGGAGCGGCGGCAGTCGGTTGCCGGGTGATGCAGAATAGGAGGCAAAATCAATGAGTTTCAGCAAGGCAAACACGGAGAAGGTATTGGATGATCTTCTTCTCAAGATGGCGGAGACGTCCGAGCGCAATGATCTCACCATCGAGCAGCGATGCCGCGTCGCAGAGTAATCGTGAAGATTGCGGAGCTTCGCGGAGATGAGGAGCGCCGCCGCTCACTGAGCGCCACCACAGATCGCCTCATGCGCGGTCTCGGAATCAAGCACTGAGAAAAGGGTACACAATGAAAGATTTTAGCTATGAAGTCACGGAGCGTCTTGCGATCATCAGTCAGAGCGTGGATGGCAAGTATACGCTCGAACTCAACCGCATCAGCTACGGTGTCGCCCTGCGAAAACTTGATCTGCGCCGCTGGTCGCGTGAGCCGGGAAGAGCCGCGTATGCACAGGGCGTCACGCTCACCGACGAGGAAGCCGCCGAGCTGGCAACGTGTACTCGCATGAATCGTATCGTCTGAGGAGGTGCGATCATGAGAATCTAAAGCGGATCGCGAGCTGCACGCCGTTTCCTTTATCCGTGGGGATGGGCGTTCGTCATTGGCGCGGCACTCGGCATCGGATACGCCATCGGCGTGGCGATCGAGCTGCGCCGATGCACGGGAGCTGATCGCCATGCAAAGGTCACCGTCAAGGCGGCACTCCTACGAGAGCGCGAGCAGATGCGAAAGCGGCGATACATGGAGGAGTATCGGAACCATCTACGCAGACAATCTATGCCCGATCTGCCACCATCAGCCAGCGACAGGGCGTTATCTGCCGCCGTTATCGCGGAAGCGTCTGCGAAAGACACTGCATCGAATGCGAATATCATAAGTCGGATTTCTGGCGGTGTACTTACAGAGAAACGGAGCAAATATGACAGCGAGCACTGGCGGCTCATCTACAGTCACAGCGACAAGGAGAACCTATGGCGGGAGCATCTACCGCCGCGAACTCCTCCACGCCGATCCTGACGATCAGCGCGCGCGCATGACATCGCGATGATCCTGCGTGGGGAGGCAGTCACTCGGCGACGGAGACTGTCACGCAGCGCAGCCGAGCTGAAATACATTATCACGGACGCGCCCAACGAAAACGGGCGACTCATGCCGTCATCGACGCAGACACGGGCGAGATCCGCCGTTCGCCGTGAAACACGCTTGACCGCGCGGATGCGTGGGCGTGCGTCCAGTACGTCGATGTAGGGGCAAAAGCCCCTTCCTTTTTCCAGAAAGGAAGGGCAGAAACTCAACGAGTGGAAACTATGTAAATCGTACATAAATATTATAGCATTTCCGCTCAAAAACACAAGAGAAAAACAAGCAAAAAGCCGCGTCGTTTCGCGGTTTCGGGCTTGTTTACGGGATTATCTTTTCTGCGAAAAGGGAAGGTGATTATGAGCGGAGTGCAGCGCATCCGGCATTGCGGCAGATACGGAATTCAGTCAGATTTTCGGCAAGTGTCATATTACACCTACACACCGACACGAGCACCGACCGGGCGGCGGCGAAAAAGTCAAACTTCAACCCCGAAACAGCGGGCACTCAACAACAGAGATCCGCGCGATACCGAAGCCCTCACTCATGCAAATTTTGCGAGAGGGATCTGCTGCTCGGACTTAGCTACGCCGAGGAACACGCCCCGAAGGATGAAACCGAGGCAAAAAGGAGTTCGGGAATTTCATCCGTCGCCTAAACTATCGGTGCAAAAAAGAATCTGCCGCCCGCGCGGTGGATCGCCGTCACCGAGATCGGGAAAAAGGGCGCATCCATCATCACGTCATCTGGATGCAGAACTCGACCGTGACGAGGTGGAGGAGGTATAGGGGGCGGGATGCCAATACAAAGCGGCTAAAGCCCGACCCGAGAGAAGGACTACTGCCCATCATCGGCTGCATCGCCAAAGACATTCAGGAGGATGGACGACCGAAGGCGGCGAAAAATCGGGATCGCTCAAAGAACCTGATCCGCCCATGGGACTCCGGTCAACTGACAACCCGCGCATGATGAGTGGGAAGAAAATCCGGCGATGAAAGACTCGCTGGAGGACTCAGAATATGACGGCAGATCATCGAGGCGGATAACCCGAGCTACGGACTCGATCAGCGTCGAGAGGAGTACCGAGAGGACACGGGAGAGTGGTACTCGCCGGATGAAAGTTATCAGCACGAGAGCAGCGGATGCGGATGACATAAAGCACCGCCGCTCGGAAGAACGAACAGGAGAATGAAAATGCCAAAGGACAATACGACATGGGAACGCGCGGCGAAGCCGCCGCCCGCAAAATACAGAGCCGCAGATGAGCAACGGGCGGGGACGACTGCGTGAGGACATGATCTCGCCGCGTGTCGCACCTATCGCGACCGAGGGACGGCGAACATCATCAAAGTACTGAGCCGTTCCGTGCTGAAAAAGAACCGTGCACTAGGAATCGCCACAGTACTGATTCACCGCGCACGCGCAGCCGGATTTCATCGGATGCTTCCACGCCAGGACGGATGATCGCATTCGAGGCAAAAGCACACAGAAACCGACCGACTGCAATTCAAAGCAGATCACGCTGACACAGGCGCAGGCGCTTCCAGGACTTTCACAAGACGGGCGCGTTCTCGGCGGTATGCGCCGGAATAGGCGATCAGCATTTTCATGATCCCGTGGAGTGTATTTGCCGGAATGAAAACGACTACTGGGGCGGCAGTACATCTCGCACCGAGGATGTCCAGAGATACCGCGTCAAGTTCGACGGCGTGATTTGGTTCCTAGACTACGTCAACGATCCGAGCGAGGAGCTGCGTCCTTGACCACACGGGAGAGGAGCGAAAACATGAGGGTACTCATATCTGCAACCTCAAAGGCGGCGTCGGCAAGACCATCACGAGCGTCAACCTCGCCTACGTGATCGCTGTCACTTCATGGTGCGCGTCCTGCTCATCGATAATGACAAGCGGGGAATACAGAGCAAGTTTGCGGCGTGCACAGCTACGCCCATCCGAGCGTCGCCGATCCATGACGAGTGCAAAAGTCCGTGGAGGATGTCATCCGGCGCACGGGCATATCGCGGGGATTGACTTCATCCCTGCCAACATGACCCTGCTCGAGGCGAAATAAGGCAGTCGTCGATGGACACGATGCACCCACAGCAGACGCGCCTCAGAACACCGCGCATTGCGGAAAGTCGCGACAGCGAATATGACACTGCATCATCGACAACGCACCTGACGAGAACGTGAGCGTGATCAACGCCCTTGCCGTCGGCGACGATGTCATCATCCCGTCAAGGTGGATCAGTTCACCCTGACGGCGTGGACGAGATGATTCAGTGCGTGCAGCAGGTGCGGGATGCAATTTCAACGCGCGATTGACCTTCGCGGATGCGTTCATCACAAGCTATCGCGGCAACACGAAGTCAACGTGCAGGGGCGCGGCATACTCGAAGAGATGGAGAAATACCGCCTCATGCAGACGCATCTCAGCTGGACGGCGAAAGTGGATGAGAGCACATTTCGCATCTGCGCCGATCATGCAGCACAGCCCGCGATGCCGGGCGGCGCGGGACTATAAGAGCCTCGCGCGGAATACCTCACGCATGCATCGCGATACGTGCGCCAGTCGCCCGCACGAAGGAGCGATGACGATGGCGGATTTTGAGCATGATGGCGCTCGCGAATACCGCATCGCAGTCCGGGTGGCAAAGCCGACCCCACGAGCCGCGAAAAACGCTGCCCATCGACGCGATCATCCCGAACCCCTGCGAATCACTATGGTATGGCGGGATTGACGAGCTCTCGCAGACTCCATCCTGATAGCGGGGACGCGTCTTGCAGAACATCGTCGTCAAGGCGGCGGATGCGGACGGGCGCTAGGCATGATTATCAGCGGACACCGCCGCCATCTCGCCCGTCAGAAACTCCGTCGCAGATGGACACGCGGAGTTTAGAGATCGCCGCCCTTCGTCGAGAAACGAGGCGGACGAAAAAGTACGCGAACTCATGCTGATCTACACGAACAGCACCGCGCGGCAGCTCACTGGATGCGGGAGAAATGCGACAGGCGCAGCGGGCGACCGACATCCCAGCAGATCAAGGCGACGACAAACTTCGATGCGCCGATTCGCGAGACCGTCAGCGCGGATGCTCGAGCACCGATCGGGACAGCTCGCCTGCCACGCGCGCCATCGCAAAACAACCTCACGAATTCAGACCTGCAGGAGGCATCTCGAGGAGGAGCGGGATCGGCGTCAGCGTCGCCTACGAATCTATCGCGGCTCCGATGAGGGACAGGCGAGATCGCGGATAAAGCGCACGACAGCGGGCGCGGTCACGCTCCGCGACGTAGAGGAAGTCAGCACGCGGAAACGCCGAAACAGGGAGCAGGCGAACACGCCCGCCGCAGATACCGAAAGCGGCGCAGCAGCAACCTAACAGAACCGCCGCCCGCAGACGCATGCAGACGGCGAACCATCCGCGCGAACTACAATGACGCAGGAGAAGCCCGCGATTTTCCGTACGCTACGCGACAGCCCGCAGGCATACGCCGTGATGGCGGTCTACGGCGAACTCAAGGCACCCAGGAGAGCTACAGGAGCGGCGCAGCGTGGGCAATCGCCGTCGCGATAAGACGCGAGCGCGGCGAATCGACCGCCGCCGCCGAATACGTGGAGACGTCAGGAGACTCGTGCGCAGGATGGCGGACATTGCAGTCGGAGGAGGGACATGACGGAACGCAAAGCGCATCACGAAGATCAAGGCAAAGAAAGGCGAGTATTTCTTCGGTGGAAGTCTATCAGGAGCCAACGAAAAGCTGCGATGCGTACACATGACCTGTTCAGACCCGCCGCGCGAGGAACTGAAAGAGCGGATGTTTGCGATGGTCGCACACGTCATCGACATCTGCGAATTTGACGAATCAGGACGCGAAAAGGAATCATCGTCAGCGGAATCACCGAATCGCACACCGATCGATAACAGGGTACATCACCATCACGGCGCAGAAATCACTGAATACAGCAAGGCACCGCTCATCATCAACACGCCCGCGCGGCCGGAGATGCCGCAAAGCGAAGTGGACGAGTGAGGCTCACTGCATCAGCCGATCGACCTTTGCGGACGACTCAAGGCGCTTGAGAGCGAGGCGTGGCGGGTACATCGACGGCGAACGCGCACAGCAGACGCCTTTGATTTTGACGGCGGCGATGGCGGCGGGACGATGGTGATGATGCCGATGAGCTGAGCGGATTGGAGCGTGACGGATGTGGCAAAAGGAACTATCACCCAAAAGAGAAACTGCAACATCTACGCCGCCTATCGCGGGGAGTGATTACATCGGCGAGGAGACGTGGACGATATCGCTGCGCTTGCGGGAGCGAGCAGAAAAACTGCGCAATGGTGCGCCCGCCCCGCCGCACTCCGCAAAAATTGAGGGAGCGTACAACAGCGTGGGATGACGCGGCGACTGAAAACGCGCGGATCGCTCGTGCTCGTATTGGTGGAGGAAGTGGATGAAAGTCGGACTGGTTGACGTAGACGGGCATGAACTTCCCGAACCTCGTCTTGATGAAACCGTCTGCATGGCACAAACGTCAAGGCGATAGCAGATCCACCTACCACGACCCCGATGACGTTCTCTCTCGGCGGCGACCCTGTTCGGACGGATACGACAAAGCCTCGATGCGGCGTGCGTGTTTTCCGAGAGCAGGAAATCGCACGGCGACTGATCGCCATCGGCGCAGAAGTCGGTGGCACAGGATCAGGGGAGAGTCGCGTTCCTGCCGCCCAGAGGTCGAAAACATCCGCCCGGATTATTCACTCTACGGAACTCGAAACGTAGCATACGGATTTTCTTGACACGCGGATGCCCGCGTGCGCCTGTTCTGTATTGTGGCAGATGAAAAGAGGCGGACAAGCCGCAGTGGCGAGACTTGAGATCCTTTTGGGACGGAGAGCGACATTAAACTGCTTGACCCGAACCTACTCGCCGCATCGAGCACATGGAACTTCTCGGACAGCTTGCAGATGCGGCGCGCATGGGTGGATTTTACACAGGGGCTGGATGCGCGACTCGCTCACAGAGGAGAAACATCGACCTGCATCAACGCGATGCAAAGGTCAAGATGATCCATTTCGCATGGGACAACCCACGTGACGAATCCATCCCACGACAGCATTACAGTTTTGCAGAGCGAAAACGTTAATCTGGGATTATCGCCGCCGCGATATATCTCTCTGACGAAACTATTGGAGCACGCACGCGGAGGATCTGCAGCTGCGTCTACTGGCTGCGCGAGCATGGATACGATCCATACGTCGCGATCTATCGACAGCCGAATGCGCCGCGAGAGACGCGCCGATTGCAGCGATGGGTAAACAACAAGATCATATTCCGATCCTGTCAGAGGTTTGAGGGATTATCGGTGAAGAGGATATTGAAAAGAACAGACCCTCGGCAGAAGTCGACAAGGTGAAAGCGTGCCATGAACCGTCTCGCGTCTGCATCAGCCGCGAGGGGCTACTATGTCGCGTTCATGGCGGCAGCAGAATAGCTGTGCCGTGCTTGACCTGTGCAAGCGGGCAGGCGTCGTAAACACGACGCGCGCACCAACGTCATCGGTTGAACCGGACGACCCGCCGGAATTGGTAGCAGTTCATTCGGCGGGAATTATCGCGAGCGTGGGAAGGACTGCAAACGCACCACAAAAGACCATGTAGCGAGCTTCATCGAAAGCGGAGACGCGCTTCCACGCGTATAGTGCGCTGGCTGGCTGTCAGGCGCCTCGCGAGGGCGGCGGCAAAGAGGCAGATCGTCAGCTCGACGGGTGCGCGACACGCGAGATCTCACAAAGAGAGCAAAGAGGCAAATGCTTGAGACGTGACTTATCGCAGAGGACAAAGAGGGCACATCCGATCATCGACTGGTCGGATGCGATGTGCGAGTATATCCACACGCACAACGGGCCTTACCGTTCGACGACGAGAAGAAACGTCTCGCGCTGCATCATGCCCGTATCAGACGGCGGCATGAGGAGCTAAAACGCCACGTAATATGCGAAAGCCTGCGAAGCATTTCGGCGGATGATCGACAAACGACGCGCGGATGGTTATCTGACGCAGTGGACGACAGGCGCAGCAGAGGTCATGCGCGTGGATGGGTGAGGACAACCGCATCCAGGAACCGCTGACGATCAGATTACGCTCTTTGGTCTACGGATGGACGAGAGCAGCGTTTGAGAGGAGGTAACGACATCGGACGAGTATCATCCGTACGCAGAAAGCGGACCCGACGGCGCAGAAGGCAGCAAATCAGGAACGGGATGCGGGAGACAAGACCTAGAATCAAGGCGCGCAGGAAGAAGAAAAGCCCTGTCGAGAAGGAGATGCGGGAAAGCGGGTATATCGCTGATGTACGGCGGTCACTGACAGCTTTACTCGTGCGCAAACCGAAACAGTGGAGATGCGTGGATCATATACACCCCGATCCACAGTGCAGGCGTGAACGAAAACCTTCGACTATCGCCCTGGCACAAGTCGGGTGTGTAATTTCTACACAACCGACACTGGCCATCGAGGATTTTCAAGCGAGCGGTTGAGCGCTAGTCCCCAAAAGACTGGAGAAACAGTTCATTCTTCCGGCTTTGCAACCTCAGCGTAGGACTGGATAGAGTTCACGGGGAGCCAGTGCAGCGCCCTATTTTGAGGGCAAAGACAGACGACGTACCGCTCGGTAGCCTGTTTGATGCGGATCGGCGGGCGGTTGCTGGCGGCAGCGTCATGCGCGCGACCGCCGCTGTGGGCAAGCGAGATCGAGGCCGTTCGCAATCCGTGACGGCAGCAGCGCGCGCATGTCGATGAAGCGAGCACGGACATCACGCAGATCAATCCCGACGAGATGGGCCCGTGGATGTTATCTCGCGCAGGAAGCCCATGCTCGGACTTATCCATCGCCGGAAAAAGAAAGGGGCTATGTGGGCGAACGCAGCGGCTTATTTCGCAGAGCAGTTGACATTGTTCGGAGAATGCGAACATCCACAGGAGATACCCGAGCTTCTTTGTCGTGGAGAACGTCCCGGGCATTCAGCAGCAACAAGGGAGCTGATTTAGAGCGTGCTTGAGGGAAACTCGGACTGAAATTCCAATACCTCAACATGGCAAAATGGGCAAACGCCGGAATGGTTGAATGCGACGAGTGTCAATTGCATGGCGCGTCCTCGACGCGCAATATTGGGAGTCCCCAACGTCGCCGTAGAATCTTTCTGTCGCGGATTTTGCAGCCCGATGACCGACTGCCGGAGAAATACCATTTGAGCGCGAAGGCGTGTCTGGGGATTCTGGCACGAGCAAAGGAGCGGGGGAAGCGAAGCTACGTCTGAAGAACTGCAGGATTGTGCTCGAACGTCAGGCAGAATATATCCCTGCAAGACAGCACAGGGCGCCTGACCAGAATGGATGGATGGACAGTCCCTGCGCGGATCGTGCTCGCAAATCGTCGCAACGAATGCGCGTTTCACCGTGGGACGTGCAGAGCAGACGCATCTATGTACGAGGAAACGGTAAGATGGCGGCTACGGTGGAGAGGGGCGGATCGAACAACGGCGCAGTCTTGTCCGGCGGCGGATTCAACGGGAAAGCAGGACCATCAAGCGGAAGTGTTGTCCACGAAAGAATGCACGCCAACACTCATCGCAGATCATCCGATGACGTCGCACCTGGCGCAGACGCACGCGGATGACGGGTCATGCGCCGTCGAAAGACGGCGTTGTCCCGACGCCAACGCACGCATGGAACGGGCGGAATCAAGTACCCGTCGTGCACGCCTACTGCATCGCAGAAATACCATTGACCGCAAAGATTTGAGAATGGCGGTAACGGGAAGGGGCGTACTTGCGGAGACAGCATACACGCTGAACACGGTTGGACCGCTCCGTGCGGTCGCTCAAATTATGGGCGCAGAAGTCCTACAGTGAATACGAAGGGAAAAGTCGCAACTTGGTGCATCAGGGGTAGTAGCGGTGGTGGAGCGAAAACTGCACTATCCTGCTGTTGTGCGCCGTCTCACACCAACGGATGTGAATCGCTTGCAGGGTTAGAGGATGGATACACCGAGGCGGCGACACGGCCCGCTACAAGGCACCTTGAACACGGGCATGGCGCAGCCGTGCGCGATTATGTGATACGCGGATTGTGGAGGTGAGCAGATATGCTGATTGATTCATCGGATTCTTGAAATCAAAAGATGGTGATTGCGAAAGACTGGCACTGCCATTGACGCAGGGGAGATACAGCTGCCGTACTGAAAGCCGCACCAACGCGGACGCGGTACTTTGGGCGGCGGCGGGCGGATCAGCGCGCCATATTCGCCGCGTTTCGGACTTGAAGACCATCAGTACGAGCTCGAATGGTGCCGTCTCATCCACGAGACACAAGGGCGGGAAAAGATGCTCATTGCGTGCCCGCTGGGCGTCAAACAGGAGTTCATGCGCGCGACGCTGAACCCTGCTCCACTGAACGCGCCCGTCTACGTCCGCAATATGGAGTAGTAAACGCCGCGCCCGGTTGGCTCGCGATCACGAACTATGAGCGCGTCCGATGACGGGGGACATCCGCCCGACGCATTCGCGGGCACGAGTCTTGACGAGGCGGCGGTGCTGCGCTCGTTTGGGGAGCAAGACATATCAGACATTCTCTCAAAGTTCCGCGGCGTTCCGCACAAGCTCGTATCCACGGCGACACCGTCGCCGAACAAGTACAAAGAGCTGCATCCACTACGCGGGCTATCTTGAGATCATGGACACGGGGCAAGCACTCACGCGTTTTTCAGCGACAGCATCGAAGGCGGACAATCTGACGCTCTACCGCACAAGGAGAAGGAGTTTCTGGCTGTGGCTGTCAGACCTGGGCGCTCTTTCATTCAAAAAGCCCGTCGAAACCTCGGCTATGACGATATGGCTATGACCTGCCCGAACTCGAGGTGCGCTATCACAGCTCGGACGACCGCCGAAGCTCGACAGAGGAGAAAGGACGGGCCAGATCAAGATGATTTCCACGATGCGGCGCAGGGGACTAGACGGAGGCGGCACGGGAAAAGCGGAGATAGCGACGACGCATGGCAGAAAGGCAAAGGAGCATCGTCGACGCTGCGCCGGAAGATCATTTTATCATCTGGCACGACCTCGAAGATGAGCGGAAAGGCAATCAAACAGAGCACTGCCGGAGGCGCGGGAAATCTACGGATCGCAGGACATGGACGTGCGTGAGGCGGAACACGATCGACTTCTCCGACGGCAAATTCCGCATCCTCGCGACGAAAAGGAGCTGTCGAGGAGCGGCTGCAACTTTCAGCGGCATTGTCACCGCATGATCTTTCTCGGGATTGACTATGAGGTTCAACGACTTTCATGCAGGCGATTCACCGCTGTCATCGTTTCCTGCAGCCGCATAAGGTCATCGTGGATATCATCTACATGGACAGTGAGCAGGAAATACTCAAAGGTCTTGCAGCACAAGTGGACGCAGTACAATCACCTGACGCAAAAGATGGCGGAGATCATCAAAGAATATGGGCTATGGCGGCACAGGCGGCGGCTGAGATGGGACGAAGCATGGAGTTGATCGCGTGGAGGTAAAAAAGGGCGACGGATGGACGGCCATCCATAACGACTGCATCGAGGGAGACAAAGCGGATGGCGGATGATTCCGTTGATGAGATTGTGACTTCAATCCCATTCTCCAATCACTACGAGTACACGGCGAGTTACAACGACTCGGGCACAATGAGGACACGGCGCGATTCTTTGAGCAGATGGACTATCTGAGCCCTGAGCTCCTGCGCATCCTAAAGCCCGGGCGCGTGTTTGCCTGTCACGTCAAAGATCGCGTGCTCTTTGGCAAACATGCGACGGGACGGCATGCCGACCATCGAGACCGTTTCCATGCGCTCTGCATTGAGCACTATATGCGGCACGGATTTCAGTATTTTTCGGCATGATCACGGTCGTACCGACGTTGTGCGCGAGAATAACCAGACCTATCGCCTCGGCTGGACGGAGCAGTGCAAGGACGCAGCAAGATGGGCGTCGGGTGTCCCTGAGTACATCCTGCTGTTTCGAAAAAGCTCCCGACGGACACCTCAAAGGCGTACGCGGATGATCCGGTCAAAAGAGCAAGAGCGGACTATCGCGGGGACGGTGGCAGATCGACGCGCACGGATATTGGCGCAGCAGCGACCGTCCGCTCACGAAAGATGAGGTCATGGCAGTTCCCTGTGACCGACCTCCAGCGCGTCTACCGCAAGTACAGCCGCGGAGCGTCTATGACTACGCCGAACACGTTGCGATGGCGGAGAAGCTCGACAAGGACAAGAAACTGCCCGCCACATTTATGGTCGTCGCGCCGGCAGTTGGACGGATGAGGTCTGACGACTATCAACCGCTGGCACGACAACACGTTGCGAGCGAACAGAAGCAAACAGCCCATGTGCGCTCCAATTTCGACATTGTGGAACGGCTGATTGACCGCTACAGCAACGCGGGCGACCTCATCTTTGACCCGTTCAGGGCTGATGACCGTCCCAGCTGTAGCGCTCAAACGTGGGCGGCGCGGCATGGCGACGAGCCAATGCAGATTATTTCCGTGACGGTGTGGGCTATCTCAAAGCGGAGGAGAGGAAAATCTAGCGCACTGACGTTGTTTGACTTTTACCGAAGATGGAGATGAAGGAGCATCTGAAGCGTTATATCTCACCCATTCACGGGCTGACGAGGAAAGCGAACCTTGCGGATGCGGGAGCATCCGTGCCGAACTGAAAGCCCGTACCATCCGCGCATTCGCTTTTGCGACTCGCTCAGGATGTTTCATGGCGATAAACGCGGGACTACTGCATCGGCGCTCGCCGACGCTCTGGAAACTTCTCTCATGCTGGTGGGCGATCATCCTCGTCAGGGTGGGAGAAACTCCACGGATGCCAGGCAGAAAAGGCGCGTTATCGCCACACGGGCATCAAAATCCACCTGCATGAATTTCTAGACAGGCACAGGCGCAGCGAGAGCCAGCACGATGGACTGGGCACCAACGATGAATTTCGCCGACTGATCAGCACCAGGCGCGGGCTACCGGTGAGACGTCATCGCCAGACACGTAAAGGACCATCCGCAGAGTTTTGCATCGATGGATACGTAGCGCGGGCGCATATCGCGGTCAGCAAAACAGATGCGGCGTAGCTGCGCGTGCGGAAAATCGGCGCGTAACGTCTCGATGATCTACATCAGGACGGGAGACGCTTGACGAGTGCGCGGCTGCGATCCCGCCGGCGATGGTCAAAATGATTCGCCATCCGCAGGATGATCCCAAGTTATTCCCGAGACGTGCGTGGGAGATCGAACATGGCGAGACAGCGTGCGACTCGGACACCATTGTGCGTTTCGTTTGAGGGAATGCTTAAAGCGACAGAAAATGCGAGACAGTGCAAAACGGCTAATAAGCATAACTCGCGCTAAATTCAAGGAAAGACATGGAGGAATTTGGAACGGTGGATCGAGCATATCCGGCGATGAAATACTACGAAGCGATACCGCCGCCGGAAGCATCGCCGAAATCCGACGCTGCCGATGCGGGCAGAATCTGCGGGAGGGAGGTTGCGCGCAGCATGGCGCTCGTGAGGATTTTGCAGGAGATCCGAAAGCGTGTGCATGACGAGATTCAAAACTGGAAGCCGCTCGCGCGTTAGCAATGCAAAGGATGCGCCAAACCTGCCAAAAACGCCGCACATGCAGACCCACTTCGCAAATCAACATTACTGAGCGATGCGGCGAGACTATCAGGGACCGCGAGACAGAGGACATGGGGAAATCAAGTTATAGCATTGTCGTTCTCGTCGCCGTCACCCAAAAGGCGGGGAGCGTCCGACGTGAGGGAGCTGCGCCAGAGCAGAGATCAGCGATTGTGGGCGTAGCCGCACCGCCCGCGACGAAAACGGACTCAGAGAAAATCGATGCGGCTCTCGGTCGCTCCGTGATGATGGACACTAGCTAATCATCAAAGTGAGCTCTTCGAAAATGAGTGAGGAGGATGAAATCTGCAGTACGCCTCAAATGCGCGAATCGCGACGGTATGGCGGAACAAGGGACGGCTGATCGACATCAGGACCACCGCCCTCATGGGGCGGACTGCAATCGAAGTTTTTAGGGTGGAGATGAAGTTTACAGGGTGAGGTTTTGGTGCTATACTATGCGCATGAGCATGCCCAAAGACCGCGGCTATAACGTGCAGTCTCTACACTCTGCGCAAAAGAGCTCTGCGATGGAGGATATCGAGTGCAACGCTCCCATACGGAGCTTGTTGATCCCGAAACACCTTTTCGTGCGGGAATCCGAGGAATCCAAATCAGCACCCGGAAAGCGGCAGATTGGAGCTACTGGCTGAAAATCATCCAGACGGCAAGGATGAGCACCCGTCACGGTACCGAGATCGATCGAGTTCATCTTGCAGTCACGAGTCGCCTTTGCTGCCGCTATAGCTTCTTGGGTGCAGCATCCGTGGGCATGCAGGACTCACGCGCGAGGCGCAGAGGGCCGGCGAGGATCTCAGTTGTGCAGACAACCGCATCGCGTAGCTTTGCCCCAATCGACACAGAGTGAGTTGTGGCTGAGGCTGTTATCTGACCTGGGTGGGCTCGATGTTGACGCCGGTGACAGGCTACGCCGGGAAGCATCTAGATAATCTGCCGCAGGATGTGCGGCAACAGGGAGGTCAGAGAGAGGCTTACCGAACCCAGCGAGCGCAGCCGCATCGATCAGCTGCTTTCAGCGTGGCGACAGCTTTGGGCTCTAGCGCATCGGCTTGCATGTGCGAGAGCAGCTGATGCCAGCTGGCCTGGAGAAGCTCTATGGATCGAGCAGAACGCCACTCAGATCTTCACAGACCGCACCAACGTCGATTATGAGACACACACGAGGAAAAGCTCAAGATCAAAAACGACAAGATGGACGTGGATGCATTTCTGCGCATCCCTTATCAACACATCTCCGCACTTACAACGCGCTTTCGCCCGGAGCGCGGCACATATCTGCCATGCAGGACAGCGCAGCCGAATCGCGAGGCGATGGCGCAGCGAACCGCACGACAAGCCGTGCTAGCAGTCTGGTGAAGAATCAAGTCGTCCCAATCAGACGGCAGATTATCAATGACAGCATGAGGCGAGTCACTCGTACGGATGGCGCACCGATGGGCGGCGCTAGCTGGAGGACGAAAGCTAGGGGACGGTGTTGGAGAGGACTTGCTCATCGTCACACAGGAACGCCCGCAGATCAGCGTGATATGCGTTGCCGTCGGATCAGACGGTCGTAATTCGTGCGCGGGACGCTGGAGGTTGTATCTCGCGCGGATGATCATCACTTGACGGCGGCGGCGATTCGAGAAGCCGATCGCAACGGCGAGCACCGCGACAATGAAACCGGTCGCACTCTGTGCGCGAGCCAGCTCAGAACAGCCAGCCGCCCGGGCGATATCGTACTGATCGGATTCCGGAGAGGACGCATCGCCTCGTCGCCGCCGAGCAGACGCGCGCGCAGGTAAGCTTTTCACCGAGTGCGGTCCCGTCTACGCTCGATGCAATTGTCGGCGACGGATTGATACGCAGGACAAAGCGTGCGGCGCACTGGCGATCGGAGGACAGGTAGTCGATGCAGACATGAAGGAAGAAAGGATCGTAATCCGAGAATCAGAGAGAATTGAAAGCGCGGCGGGAAGCCGACTAAGCAGATGTAAATCACCAATCCTGTGAGGGATTGGTCGCGCAAAATAACACAGGCGCGCGCATCGGCTGCGAGAACGATTTCCGAGGCGAGCAAGATTACATGCTCGTCCGCCTGCAGACTTGCGGCAAACACAACCGATCTCGCTCGGACAATATGAGGAAGCGGTGATGAGCACATGGCGAGTCATGCAGTGAAGAACGTGACCGCGCCACCGAGTTATGGAGGGCGAGCGGCGGGTTACGACAGCTCGCAGGACATTAGCGAATGAGACTATCCGTGACCGCTCTCCAAAGGTCAGAAAGTGGAAACACTCGACCAGCGGAGCACGATGAGGGGAAACGCTCCATGGCGCCGAAACAACACATCCGATGGAATAATTTTGAGCAGGCGAGGGTGCTCCATTAGGACATTCTGCTGGACGCATAAATCATCATCGCCGCAAGAGACGCGAACGCCGTCATCGACTCGGCGAATGCAAAACAATAGCGAAGATGCCATAAGCGACGCAGAGAAGGCAAATACTGAGATCGGCAGACACAGATCCATCACAGCGTGATCGATGAGACGATTCGGCTGCTGACGCTCGCGGGCGCCGAATGCTTAGCCCATCTGAACGGAAGCTCGAATGCGGCTACAAGAACTGTTATGCGAGACCGAAAGGACTATCTTCGAGACCGCAATCAAAACCGATGATTGCAGAACGTCTACGACGAGATCGCAGTGAGAAGTGAGCGCGAGATTGAAGTCTTGCAGGAGCAAAAGACGATGATCGGCGGGAGCTGGAGAAGCGTCAGCCGCTCATCGACAGGATCCTCAGCATCGAAGAGGCGCGACACGCGTGCGGGAACGCAAGATCAGGCCATCAGGAGCCAAGAGCCGAATGAGTGATGCGATGGAAGAGGCACGGCGCAGGCAGCGACGACCACGGAGGCACAGGTACTTCTGGCGTTTTGAACTTGTCCCGCTCCTCGCTCGAGCTCACCGTTTGCTTTAGCTGCAAATCGCGAGTTAATAAACTTTTCGTTTAGCCGCTAGAACGAGAAACAACCAACCAACTAGGGACTTGGTGAGCGAGAAAGATTTTACCAAATCGGAGGTGAGTGCGCATGAAAGTCAAAGGAGATAAGTCAAGAAAAATTACGGTCACACAGCGGGCAACTCTGCATCTGCTGGAGTAACCCTCGCACGCGTCAACCACCTCATCAAGGGATGAGGTCGTCGATTAGAAGACGAAAGATAGCTGGCGGTGCAGTCCCCGTACTCATGAGCAGTGTGAAGCGTTGACGTGAAGTCAGGGCAGAAAAACGAGACAGCGATTGAGGCGGAGACTGGACTTGACGCGGGAACGTACTGAGCACGAAAAGACAGCGCAAGACGGATCGCGGGTTGGCTTTGCCAAAATGGAGAACCGCGCCCATTCCGCAAGAACCGTTGAACTTGTCCTTACGGAGATGCTATTCAACCCGCACTTTGACAGCTCAGGATTGCCGTCGAAACTCGCGCCGCAACGAAGGGAAGCCGGGAGGCAGATTACTGAAACCGCCAAACACGCGAATCGGAAGAACGGCTTTGCAGGTTGTCTCGAATACACGCCGGAGCCATATTCACAGAAGAAGGAGATCGAGGGCAGACGTGATGGGGACGGCGATTGATCTATGGCGATATATACTCCGCAGGACCTGCACATACTGCCGAAACACAAGCGTATCCGAATGGGCGGACGAATGCCGCGGCATCTCGCAAGGAAAACGCAGAGGGCCGAGATGCGACGTACGTCGCGTGCAGAATACGTAGCGTGGAAAATCGCGAATGCGTTTACGCAGACGGCATTCATCGTCGCCAGAGAAATCGCGGCGCAAATCGGCAAGTTGCGGACATGACGAATACGTTATCGGTCGATTCTGCCCACACCTTGACCCGGCGGCAATCGCAGATGATTCAGCCGACCATCAGATGGCACCAGTATCACTCCACGCGCACATTGCGCCGATGCTGCGAGACACAAAAGTGCTCAACAATCTTTTTCACCGTCGGTGAAAGGAGGATTTCGGCACAGCGAAAACGCGCGGACGGCAACGGCAATACGATTCTCCCGAAAGACTGCGGGCGAGCTCATCATGCGGCGCTTCAGAACTCTCCGGCGGGGCACATCGCGCCCCGTGCGCGCGTCCCGCAGTTCGCCGATGAGGTTGACCGATTCGCGCAGACGGCGGGCACGGAGGGCGGTCCGTGTTGACCTGCGTCCAAAGCGAATGACGACCGTTCTGGAATCCGCGTGTCAGGGCTGTTCTCCACGCCGACGACCGAGGGCGCGAGCCGTATCGGACGGAATATCTCGCAGGAACGCAGGAGGAATGGCGGCATTGCTGTCCGAATTGCGGCGAGTATCATGTGCCTCCAGGCACACGGAGATGGAGTGCGATCACGAGGAGAGCCGCGACAGGACCGGCAACGTCACCTACGCGTCATGGCGCAGGTGCAATGGCGGTGACCTGACTGCGGGTCTCAAATTCTCCGAGACGGCGTGACGGAAGGGATGCGCCGCAGCGGTACGAGATACGAATCCCATTGCCTGAAAACGGGCAGCACGCGCTCCTGTCAACGGTTTTCGTCCCCGTGGCTGACGTGGAACGGCATCATGGAAGGAGTGCGAGACGAGGCGAAGGGCGACCCGCTCAGAGAGCAGGTCGTCGTCAACACGCGATTGCGTGAGACTTATCGGCCGATCGGCGCGTACGACGATGAGATGCAGGCGTTCCCGCGCCGCCGCGTGATACGAGGGCAGAGCCGCCGCGCGGTGTGCTCCTTTGACCGCCGCCGAGAACGTGCGGGAGCACGTCTTGAGTATGAGGATATGCGGATGGGGATTCGGCGAGGAGCGTTGCATCCAGAAAGGCACTGCATACTTGAGTGACCCGGATCGTCAAGAGCAGTGGCGGCTGCTCGACGGAGGTTTCTTGACCGTATCCATACTATTTCGCCGACGGTAAGGCAGTGAAAATTTCGCGGACGTCTCGTTGACACGGGCGGACTGTTGTCGACGCAGAGCGTATACCTCTACCGTCGAAAAATTCCTTTATAAGCAGCGCATCGGCATGCAAAGTGGCGAGGAGTATCGCTGCTCGATATCGGTACATCAACCGTGAAAGAGTTTCGGTACCCGCTTTGTGCTCGGTGTCAACGACGAAAGCAGCAAGTAGCGACGCGACTCGACTGAGCAGAAGGCAGCAGTATTTCATTTTCCTGTGGATGACAATCATATCGGGCAAGCGTGGATATGATCAGATTTACTTTCAAGGGATTATTGCGAGCAGAAACACGCGCGGGTGGTATGAGTCCGTCGTATGGGAGCCGATCGCAAGGATGCGCAAGAGCCTCGATCTGCGCGTTTACAATCTCGCGCATGAAATCCTCCTGCTGCATATCAAATTGGTGAAATTGCGGGAAATGCTGTGGCGAAGTGCGATGGCTAGTAAAGAAAGGGTTGCTGCGGAGCGAAACGCACGCCGCAGTCGAAATCGCAGCATGAATCTTATTGGATATTACGGTGGTGAGCTGTCCTTTTGATTGGGGATGATGGCGTGGCGAATCTGGGAGGCGGTCATTGAGCGACTGGAACCTATTACGAGGCAGAGAGGAAAGTGCTGAGGGCAGTCATAATATAACTGGAACAGACAGCTGACGCGGCGAACCTGCGAGAGATTCGCGAGGCGATCAGGGAGCTGAGAGTGAATTGAGCAGATGGAGGGAGTTCGCGCGGATTTCAGCGCGTTGTATTTACGATTAGAGACAGACACATGAAAAACGAGTACAGACCCGCAAAGGCGCGGATGTGTCAGACGGTGCAAGAGGAGACGTTGATCAAGAACACGGGGTATTTAGAGGCGGGAGTTGCAGGTCACAAGCGGAGTATTTTGAAAGCTTATCATTCCGTGCGTCTGCGAAGTCGTGGATATCGACGCGAATTCCACACGCTGTGCAACGCTCGGTGATCAGGCGATATCACGCCAATCGGGTTGCGGTGGCGATTCAGACGGAGTTCTGATGCACATCGTGCAGGGATGAAAGTTTTTCCTGAAATCACTATTTGATCTTTGGGTTGACGTGACGAGGAGGCGCGGGTGGAATCGCAAGACGCGACGTGAGTTTGACCTATTGGGCAGCGTCGAACATTGTGATCTTATGCCGCAACAGCTTCTATGACTTGCAGGATCTTGCGTGTTGTGGCGTATCTGTGACGGGGACCTTGCCTCTTTTGGAGGAAGCCGCCGACGCTGTTTATTATGCCGCATAGCAGTCTACGCCTACAGATCATCGAGGGGAATCGTACATCGAATCCGTAGAAGCGAAGCCTACAGGCGGTTGCGGCGTGTTTTCCGCCGGAGGCGAAGAATCAGAGCAACGGGAATCGGATTGTCAGCGGCGTGGGAGACCGACGCAGAGGGCGCGATCGAGTTTACCGGATCTCCAACAGTGCCGGGCGATCTCGTAGAAGCGGCGCAGATGGGATGCGTGGGTGCGCGTCAAGGCGTTTGCTATCTTCAGAACGCCGAACATCGTCAGTTATGATGCGTGGTCGAGCAGTATTGCGCGTGCCGTACTGGTGCCTGGTCATTGAGAGATTTGAAAGCAGGTGAGCTGTTACATCGAACGCGAGCTGATAGCGGCGATCATCGAGAGTTTTTTCGTTCCGTTTTTCATGAACTGGCTGAAGGAGCGGCAGAAGGTTTGGGAATTGCCCGTTTGCGATTTGGCGGAGGCGAGGAGGAGAAGGATCGCGCGCCCGTCGTCGATGGGACGACTTCGGATCACTTGAACGCTGTTCTTCCTGCAGGGTTGATGTCAGGCAGGGATGCGGGGGAGCATGGGTATGTTTGATCTGTTCGTACGCAGCCATCAGCAAATCGGCGCGGCATCAATATTCCGTATGAAGTTCGTGAAGGAACTTCACGAGTTCGTATAGCGTATCGTGGCGGCGACTGCGGGCGTGGGAGGAGTTCAAGCTGTCGCCGGACGTGGTTTGCGAGATTTGCTGTCAGTCTATGAAAGTGGTTGCGGAGGTTGTCGCCGGGCGATCGTGCCGGGCTTTTCGACGATCTCATTCCGCGTGGTGAGTGGATTGGTGGGCGGCCTGGATTATGTCTATTCTCGACCCGGTGAAGGACATATAAGGGAGGCGATGCGTGCAGTGCGGGATTGACGCGTGAGCGCGAGGCTGCTGGAATGATGGGACGGACTTTGAGGAGAATTTGGATGGCTTGCGTGGGACTGAAATGATTGAGTCCAAGGCTGACACTTGAACGCCCGGAAGTGCTCGGGAAGGGGATACGGAGAGCGAGGACGAACAAAGGGAGGTGAGGATATGGAGAGTTTTGGTTCAAAATAACGCCGACGGTGAGGCGGGATTTGTTTTACGGCGAAATCTCGGATGCGTCGTTGGTACGCGACGAGGTACGCCGAAAAAGTTCGCCGATGATCCCCGCAGCGTGCGGCGGGAAAGACTGACCGTGCGCGTGAACAGTCCCGGCGGCGGCGTGCTCGCGGCACAGGCAATCTACAATCAGCCGAAAGCCTCATACGGGCAAGGTCACCGTTAAAATCGGATGGATGAGCGCGAGCGTCGCGGATTGCGTGATTGCGTGCGCGGGCGAAACGGTCATCATGCCGAGTAATACGATTCGTACACGATCCACAATCCGAAATCATCAGCGATGCTCGGTTATTACGATGCCGCTCAGCTTTGCGCGGTATCTCGACCGCCTCACTGACCGCCGGCAGCACCATCGTCAACGTCTCACATGGGCGTCGTCGATGCCCTCTCTGAGGTGCAAGTCAAGCACAAGATGGATTCTGAGGAGTGGATGACCGCCGACAAGGCGAAGGAACACGGATTTGTGGATGAGACCAGCTGATGGAATCCTCTATCGAAACCGCTGGGAGGATAATCTGTTGATCGTCAATTCCGTATCCTGCAAACCGGACACAGATTCCGAGAATGTGGCAGACTTGCGGGCCATTTCCTGCTCGGGAGAAGAAAAAGGAGTGATGCCCACTACGGAATCGACAGCAACCGAGGCCCGCATGGGCGATCAAAAATCTAATATTGACGGTGAGAACAAGGAGAAAGCAGACGCAAAGAAGTTGCACAACGAATCGAAGGACGAACGTTTGCGGCGGCAGCCGCACAGGAGCGGGCCACGGCGGCGGCCTGGATGCGCTGAAGAACGGAATCCTGGCTGTTGACGGCATCGTTACGCTGGCTGGCCACTGCAGCATGCAACAGCAGAGAGCGTGAAGCCCTCACATTGACGTTGCTGCGAATGCGCCCGCCGCAGGTACGGGACACGAAGAACGAAGAGAGAAGATGTTTGCGCCTCGATTCGCGCGATCCCGCAGGACAGCGCGCATCCAACGTGGACGGTGATGCTGCAACGCCGCAGCCGTCGCACGGCGGTGAAGCGAAGCAGAAGCGGAGCGCAATATCAACGATGTTGACGTTGCGCCAATCGACTGCGAGAGGAGTGAAATGACATGAGCCATCACTGAGACGATCAAAGACGCGACGGGCTATGATGAATTGCTGGCAGGGAGCGAGACGCTATCCTTGGGACGAAAAACGCTACCTTGAAGCAGGCAAGTCTATCGATCGCGGACAGCGTGCTCACGGCAAAGAAGGACGGCAGGCACGGGCGCCACTCGCGCGGGAGCAGACAGTCGGGCGATGGCGCGGCGGATTACGCCGTCCCTTTGCAGTCCGATGTCGATGCAACAAAGCCGATACCGTCGGGATGGTCTACGTCTCGGGGGCGGTCTCAATCGCGAGAAGCTGATTGCCGCCGCCGACACGGTCACGCACACGAAGAGGAACTGGCGCACGGAAGGCATCTTCCTCTGTCGCTGAAGTAAGGAGGAATTGAACATGCCGATGATTGACCACAACGATACGATTCGCCGGATGGCAGCGGCTGGAGCGCAGTATCAAGCCTCCTGCGAGCTTTCTGCTCGATACGTTTTTATCCGGATCGTCCGCCGACGGCAACGACCTCGACCATTATGACCGAGTACCGTAAGGGCAGGGTCGCCGTCTTGCGCGTTCATCGTGAGCGGCGCAGCGGGCATCAACATGAAAGCGCGACATCGTGATTGATACTCACGCGTCGCCGATGGCCTACCGCGTCGGACACTTTTCGCCGGATGATGTTAGGTATCGCTTCGGTGAGATAGTGATACAGCACCTGGTTGACCCTGCAGGTCATGTGCCGCAGATTCAAGCGTGGACTTCAGGCTGCGGTGAATGGCGATCGTCAACCGAAAGAATAAGATGGCGGCGGACATCCTCACGATGCAAGAAAGAGATCAAGGGGTTATGACGACGAGACACACGTCC
>BNJU01000888.1_pt1 | contig 97527 bp, 118 predicted proteins | sample 8539281 | NCBI WGS metagenome assembly BNJU01 (sample SAMD00202456, study PRJDB9452) | human saliva metagenome | isolation source: human saliva | place: Japan | reverse complement strand
GTAAGCCCTTTGGCATTACGGTGGTGACACCTGATCAAGCCTTGGAATTTTTACAGGTAGCCTACCTGTTGATAGGATTCACGTGGGGTGGGGCGGCAGTCAGTACCCTTATTTTCACCAGAGATTATGACAGGGAGCGGATTTTGACACGGTGAGATTGAGAAGACCTGATTGAACATTTTGGTAAAATGGGGATCCCTCTACACTACAAGGTGCGGGGTCCATGATGCGCCATTTATGCACCCCATCGTGAGCGCAAGTCATTGGCAAGGAGACTACCTTCATTCAGTTTCTGGCGGAAAGAGGGGTTCCTAGATGCCTTGGCCCAGCTAACTAAGCGGGTGGTGACAAACGTCTTAAAGAGCCAAAAATTCCATGCCCAGACTGTGACGCTTAAGATTCGTTTCTATGACGATTTCGCGAGACCTTAACGCGTCCAAACTATCCTGCAGGCTCACCCAGTCAAGATCGTAGAGGTATTAATTAGCCGGGCAGTGCAGGGGCTCTGGGAGCTTCATGGGCATCTGCATAGAAGTCTGTCCGCCTGCTGGAGTGTACTCAGCAGCAGGGCTGATTCAGTTGGATCAAGGTCCATACGCAATTATCTTTTGAGATGTAAAACAGGTCTGTTACTTTTTATAACTGTTATAATATGAAGTAATAACAGTATATTTTGATGTCTAAAGAAGAAGGTGACGATATGGCAGCAAACGCGATCTGATTATCCAATACATTGAATCCCTCCCATCGGGGATAAAATCTCAGTTCGAGGTGACTTGCCAAGCATCTCCAAGATATGGAGGACGGGACTACCGGGCCATTAAGGACGCCAGTGCTGAAAGTTGTCTCGACCATTGAGCGGGTTGGGACCATTCGCATTGAGAAGGAAAGCAAAAATATTCGCCGGAAATGTTAGCCTTTGGTGAAGTGGTGCAAATTATTGAGAGGTCAAGGCGGCATGAGTTTGACAACACCTGCTCCTAGAATTCATCGTCAGGGGCCATGACCGGAACGACACATGGAACGTTAGCTTTACCGACGATTCCCTGATTGCAGCGGGAACCGGGAGAGACGTCCAACTCTCTTTGCCTTGGAGAAAGGGCGTGGCGGTGCTCAGTACCGAGCTTCAAGGCCAGTGACCAGGGTTCATTGGATTTGGCCAATGACGCAACGCAGTGAGTTTCCACTACCTTCGATACCTTTACGGTGGCGACCATTATCCAACCGATCCATGGCGGATCAGATGATTGAAAATCATGACCATTCGGGGACATCTACACACCACTTTCCCGTTACCACTTCTAGCGCACAGAGTGATTCCGGTGGCTGACTTCAATCGCTTGATGGAAGAAACGGGCCGGAACGTTTTTCCTGTCTGCTATAACCAACGTCTGATTGGATTTGATGGCTGCTAAGGATGTCAGGTAAGCAGGGAATCCCATTCAGTTGGAGCGGGTCATGACCAAGAATCCGGTGACACAGCCAAAGACACACATATGTCCGTGGCTGAGTGTCTCACACAAAGATGATTTGGCAGGATATTGAGATGATTCCGGTGGTGGAAGATAACAGCTTCAACTGCTTGGGGTGGTGGCGCGAGGAAGTCTCAGGAGCCCATTCAAGTGGTTCAGCAGCAACCTCCAAATGGTGCATACCTTTGAAGAAGACATTGCAGCCCCAGTTAAAGTGGCTAGTGAAGTGACGGACTATGATTTCCAAGCCTTCATGCAACCTCAAATGATTGTGCAACTTCGGGACTATTTCCTCTGGAGTTCTGACCGAGTGATTGCCCAAGAAATGAGCGGATCGCAAGGTCTTTGAGGTTGACCCACATCTCGAAACGCAGTGTCGTTAGGAGAAGGAATTGACCTTTCATTATTTCAACCTCAGGCAAATCGGTAATGAAAAATTCAATTTAAAGAGACATGTCTTCAACCACAACACGTCAGGCGGCTGACCCAGGTGGATGTTTTTCCACGAAAAGGAAAATGCCACAGTGGCCAGAGGCCATTAGTACTATGCCAAATGATTGGTACGCAATTAAGTTTAGCCGGTAAAGGAGGTAAGCACACTTCTATGTATATTGAACATCACGAGGCGCACGCCCTCCTCCAAACCAATTCAAGCAGCCCAAACCAGTATCATTCACGCCGCCATGTGAGGCCCCGATCGGATGCGCATCGGCTCCCAGTAGGACTCAAGTCTACTGATTAGATCACTTTCCTGACAAACGCGTCTTGGCGGCCGGCACGACAGCAAGGGCTCCAAGTGGATCGGGTCCATGGACAAGCTAACAATATGCCGCCAAGGCGCTCTGGTTGTGTCTGTGATACAGCCAACCAACCCGGATTGATGGCGACCACTACGACAAAGAGATTGCGGCTTTCCGTTGGAAGTCGACACCATCACGCAGTTGACTGACTGGTCAACTTCGAGTGTCCACCCAGTTGCCAGTTCCACCTGCGAAAATCATTGCTGAAATTAGTCGCACTCTGGGGACCAGTTGCCCTCTCCGGGATCAAGCTGCGCGCCTGCTCTATACTGGTATGGTGTCTGATACGGCTCGCTTCCTCTGGGTCAACCACTTCACGGACCTTGGGAAGTTGCCGCATGGCTCAAGCAATATGACTTTTCATCCTTTGAGATTAGTGACCCGCTTTATGCGACTAAGTTTTTGAAGAAGCTAAATTCCAAGGCCATATCTTTGAGACCATGTCCATTAATGACCGGCGTTGCTTGGTGACTATAGTCAAAGAAGACATTAAGGCTTTTGGGTATTAGTGAAAAACAAACCCAGATTGCGGTGACCTTGCCGGGGCGTATCGAAGGCGTCCTGTCTTGGGTCATTTTCGTTCAACAAAGAAGGCAATGGCGACCACTATCGTTGCCGTATTCGTTTCCAAGGAGCGCCTATCCATCAGCAGGGATTGCGTAGCCAATCGAGTGGCGGTGGTCATCCTAGCCTAGTGGCGCCAATGCTGCCCATAGTTTAGCCGAGCGACAAGCTATTGTGGAAGGTTAACGCAGCAGTTCTAGCATATCGCCGAGAGATTGAGCGAAAAGCAACATGGTGAAGAAAACCCATTATATCATATATGATATAATGGGTTTTTATTGTCTCGGAAAGTCGGAGCTGGTGGTCACTCGACAGGTGGACCACTGAGCATCATCAAAAGTGGCTGAATTCGCTTCAAAAAGCCGCATAATGTCTCAGAAGCTAGTGGTCACTCGACGGGTGGACCACTGTACTGCGATCAAAAATGGCTGAATTCAGTCAAGTCCAAAATCCTGTGTGTCAAAATATGTAGGGCTGTCCTATAAGCTTATTTGCGTTTGGTGAAGTTGACCGGGAAGGGCGCGCGCATTAGCTCTGCAAGCATCGTTTGAATCAATGAGGATGGCGCCAATTAATCGCTCAGCAGAAAGCGACATTAGGATAGACGCAATGACCGCATCTCGCCGTCTGATTTCACGGTTCAAACGTTCGACAGAATTGGTCGTCCGCAAGTTGGGATGATAAATCTCAGGCTCCATCATAAACTGAACGGCATCTTCAAAGCCTCGTCTAAAACCTTTAAGGCCTTCTGATAGCGAGGATTATCGCGACAGAGGGCCTCAAAAAACTTCCTTGAGCCACCGTGCATGTGTTCAGCGGTGGGCGCCTGGAAAAATGGCCTTCAACAGCGCGTGCCTCTAGACTCGCGCATTTTCGGAATGGTCTCGACAATGTTGGACAAAGAAATGAAAAGACCAACGTTGCCAGGCACCCCAACAAAGCAGTGCTGGATAGCGGCTCTAGAGTCCGGAATGAGCGTCTGGAAATAATCCAGAGTGGGCTTGGCTCAAACCACGGGCTCGCAGGGATTGAAGGAAGGTCAGCCAAAGCCTCCTTACTTTTCTTCTTCTGACACCCAAAAAGCCGATGATTTCGCGCTTGTTGGCCTCGTTGACCCTTGTAGGCTGGGTAGACCTTAGGACACCACGCGGGCCTCTTCCCGCACTGTAATGTAAGGGCATCGAGGTAGAGATAGCGAAAGTGGCTGTGGGTCCAGGTCCGATTTTTGAAGAGCTTCAATCTCAGGATCAACCGCTTCCATGACATCTGACTGAGGACTTGGAAACCGTCTCGCCACACAATGTCCTGCACGATTTTTAGTGACTTTGCGTGTTGAGACCCCCAGTACCATCATCTCCATCATGGAAGCAAGAAGGCCTGTTCGTTGCGCTGGTAACGTTCAAAGAGCTCGGTTTTGAAACTCACCAGAACGCGTGCGTGGGACTTGTAATTTAAAGGGTACCGATGGAAAAGCGTCCATTGACGTTCGTGGTAACCATTACGATAGTCTTGGCGCTGGTCTGAGCGTTCATGGGGGCAGCTTGGGATGAACTGGTGGCGTTCTTCTTCCATGTAGGCGTAAAGACGGTAATAGCCAGCGACTTCATAGGCGTGTTCATATCACTGTTTAAAACTCACTCTATTAATTCTTCAAGTTTTAGGTTAATATTAAGGTAAGTCATGGTAATCTCCTCTTTTCAATGTGTTTCCGGACAGCTACATTGTACCAGGAGATTACCTGGCTTTTCTCTTTACACATTATAGGGGACTTAATCCTGAATTCGTCAGCCACAAATGTCCAGGCTAGTGGTCCACTCGACGAGGGTGGATCACTAGCGCGCCAAAAAGTGTTGATTGCCTCAAAAGCGCCACAAAACTCAGAGCCAGCCCCCTCCAAAAGTGGACCACTGGCTCAAAGACAACAAAAAGAGTTTAGGCTCATGTCCTAAACTCTTTATATCTTATTTAAGGAGCCATTCGAAGCCATCGCGGGCCTAGAGGTCATCGGCTTCTTGAGGCCATGACTGCCAGCAGGATACTGGGCAAGTGGTGTCTCAGTATCAGCGGTCAATAGGCTTAGATATTATCCAAAAATTTCAGGCTGCAGCTACTTCATACCACTGAGTAAAGTGTTCGCGATCCTTGGCTAGCCTCGAAAATTAAGCGGGCGTAGTCATCTGGACTTTCTGCCAATTCTTCGGATGTAGCGGAAGCTGAGTGGTACAGTGGCTATCTTGGCTGTAGCCGATGGCTTTGGTATTAAGCTGAGCGTGTAGCCCAGGTCAGGGGCGATTTCAATGCGGAGATGGTCGCCTTCAAGGCGCTTCTTGGTTGGACGATGAGAACATCCACCATGGTTGCCCTTCTGATTGAGGCGCTTGCCGGTCCGCAGGTGAAAGAACGCCTTCCATTCTGGTAAGTCTAGCGTCACTTTGGCTGCAAAATAGAGTCTCCGTACGGGAAGCAGGATTGACACCTTCTTCTTCTGGATGGCCCTTGAGGTCGTTGAGCGCTGTATTGGCCACGAACTACACGCTTGACGTTCTTGGGCATCAACGCGTGATGGAGGGTTGGCTGGGCTACGATATTTTGCTGACTGAATATCTGCTGTTTTGTTGAGGCAGGTTCTGCCATGGTCAGCAAGGGCAGCGGTTGGATACGTGGTTTTGAACCATGTCACGGCTAGCGCCAGAGTGGTCGTAATAGCCTGCTCGTTCTTCCACCCCACCATTTCAGGTAGGAAATTTGGATGCTAGCAATATGATCCTTATTCCAGGTATGACCGGAAAAGTTGGTTGTGGAAACACCAGAGTGGTAGAGGGCTTGGACAGTTCTTTACCCAGATAGTGGTCAATGCGGTGAATCTACGCGATTCATCGAAGGCCACATTGAGTTTGTCTTGCCCACTGCAATTCTTGGGCGAAGCTAGAACCGTGTCCGAATGGTTTTCACGACAATGAAGGCGGTTAAGCCTAATCCCAGACCTTGCGATTTAATGTGACTCGGCAATAATAATTGGGAAGAAGGTAGGCGACATGGATAGGTAGAGAGAGGCGATTACGCTGGTTTGGTGGGTGGCATCAAGTCGGTCTGCCAATTTTTGAGGTTGATCATAGTGTTCGGTATTTTGAGCATCGTGGGAGAGGGTAGTGGCAGTGAGAGCGGAATTCCTGAGACGTGGTCAAGGCTAAGTGCCTGAAGCACCCACACTGTCTACTAATGACTTGACGAAAATGTTCATCAGACCATGGACGACAGGCAGTCCCAATCAGAGCAAAATTCAGAGATAGACGGCCACTGCGATAGAGTTGGTAAAATAGCGAGGTAGAGCTTGCGGAAAAGCCAAGTCACCGTTGCCCCAAAGAGGGTTAAAAGGATAGGTTGTTCTTTCATGGGATACCTCCAATTCATTCACTTGTATTATAACCTATCAAGCGCAGATTAGACAATGTAGGTGCTTAGATCAAGTAGAATTTTTGCTGTCAAGTTCCTCTTGCGAGAAAAGGGTGGACTGGGTATAATAAAAAGGAACACATGGCTCAGAGACCTGTGACATCGTATGATTCATAAGATCATGTTATAAGGAGGCCTTTTTCGCCTCTGAAAAGATTTTTGACAGCTTCTCAGTCCGCGCCCCGCCATTTCCTTGGGCTGGTTTTGATTATTGTCGGACTGGTGGCCTTGCTTAGCTGGACTAGCACACGAAACTATCGCGATCCTGCCTATGTTAAGACCTTCCGCATTATGCAAATTATTCCAGTTGACGGTTCTCTACACCTGGTATGTAGTTTATTCCCTGCCCTGTCTACTAGCTTGCCACTCTATCACTGCCGATCTGGCCCATGTTTGCTGATTCTCTGGCCTGCAAATCGGCCTTCAAGCAATATTTCCCGCCTTACAAAGGAGCCAGTGGTGGTGCCTTCTTCATACGTAGTATATCCGGTTTTTCGGCCTATGATTTCCCGCATATTTACCAGCTTTTTCTTTCTTAGTCGGTCACGCACTATGCCTTGTGGGTCAATGCCCTCATCTACCTCTGCAAAATTATCAACCTCATTTGCTCAAAGCGCTGGCAACTGGCAGCCATCACCTTTGCGCTCAGCGCCGGCTTAGTGCTGATCAATATGTTGACAGGCGGTAACTATATGGTTTTGCTCAGTGAACCGCCTTTTTATAACGAGGTAGCCCACTCTGGGTGATTTATTTAGCAGTCAGCCTGGTCCTAGTGCGGCCTGCTTGTAGCAGACTTCTTGGTGGCCCAGCTGGAAGGCCAAACAAGCAACTTAAGACCTCAGGGAAATTTATCTCTTGAAAAGCTAAGTTTCAAGCACTGAGTTAGCTAGGTGTAGCTTTACATATGGCTTTGGAGGTGGCTAGTTGGCTTCAACTTGCAAAATATGTATAAATAGCCAGAAAGCCTAAGTAATCCCGCTAGCCCTAGAGGCTTGAGAGATGGTCTATAATGAAGAAGTGAGCCTACTATGCGAGTAGCCTGGGTGGTGCATATATGTAAGGAGGGAACGAGTGAAGGGCGGGGCTTATTTCGGAGTCGGAACAGAGAACTTTTGATGGGTTATGGGTCAACGGTAATGCTAGCGATGTGCCTGAAAAGCAATTAGTGGCTATTGAGCCATTGGTACCTACTATCAACAACAGACAGTAGGAGATAGCTGGGAGACGTTTGGCCAGGCCTTAGCGCCTAGCACATTCGCGTTCGAGACCTAGTCATTTTAACCGGTGGTTTGCGGTCCTACTCATGACGATATTACTGCCAGAGCAAGTGGTGCTTGGCGGCCTTTGTTGGGACGACCTTGGAAGGGACCCTCGTCAGCTAGCTGAGATTAGGCAGCATTGTGGCTCATGAGGGGCAGTGTGCGTCAATTGACTTTGCTGCGAGTCCTCACTTTGAAGGGGGAAGGCTCTTTGGAATGCCTATGGCTTAGCGTGATGGCTCTGTTTACCAACATGAAGGTGACCTACATTCTTACCTGGCCCGCCTTACGAGATGAATCAAATGCTTAAGCAGAAGTCCTACCGGACTTAGCTAAGCAGTTAAGCAAACAGAGGCCATGGGTCATCTGCATAATTTCTTTTCATTGGAGAATCAGAATTAGCCCAAATCTTGGCCCGACATTGCCAAAACAAGCAATCCTACCTAGGGCTCTATGCTAAACCACGTCATATTGCGGTGCGTCCTGACAGCCAATGCTGCGACCTCTCAAAAGCTCATGCTCTTAACAGGCCTTGGCTCAGGAACTTATTGGCCTGGCTGGTGATTATTATATAGGGGCAGGAGAAGACTTTGATTTCGCGGGCTATGTCTTAGAAAAATGGCTAATCAAGGTCCAGCGACTAGTAAGTTTAGAAGGCTTTACCTATGGACAACTAGCTAGTCGTACGACCAGCAAGATCCTGAGGCTGTTTACCAGCGAGGCTATATTCAGAAAGTGACAGCAGCAAACTTAGAAGCGAGTTTAGCCTCTCTTGGCCAGGGGCGCTGAACAGGCACTTTCTGTAGTCAACTATCAGCAAGATCAAGATCAGGCAATGCTGATTTTGAGTCACCGTCAGGCCAACGCCTAGAAACGACGAGTCTACCCTGACAGACGACCTTACCAGAGTTCAGACAAGCATTGTCGTCATGAAACTTCAAACCTCTTACATAAACATTTGAGCTAAAATAAAGAATCAGAACAAATGTTCTTGTTTTTGCTTGCTTTTTGCTGAGATTTTAGGTAGAGCTATAGAAGAGTTTCAGAAGGAGATGTTAAAGAATGAATGAAGACCATAAAGCCTAGATAAGGCCCTAAAAGATATTGAGAAAAGCTTTGGTAAGGGCTCCATCATGCGTCCTGGGTGAAAAAAGTCGACACAAAATTTCGACCATTCCGTCAGGTTCCTGGCTGAGATATTGCCTTAGGGGTGGGTGGCTATCCACGGGGCCGAGATTATTGAATGTTATGGTCCAGAGTCTTCTGGTAAGACTACTGTGGCCCTCCATGCCATTGCCGAAGTACAAAAACAAGGGGCTTGGCTGCCTTCGTGATGCTGAGCATGCCTTGGACCCAGATTATGCTGCCGCTTTAGGGGGTTAACATTGATGAGTTACTCTTGTCCCAGCCAGATACAGGTGAACAAGGTTTGGCTATCGCCGATGCCTTGGTAACATCAGGGGCAGTTGACATCATCGTCATTGACTCGGTTGCAGCCTTGGTACCACGCGCTGAAATTGATGGGGAGATGGGGATGCCCATGTCGGCTTACAGCTCGTCTCATGTCTCAAAGCGCTTCGTAAATTATCCGGTAATGTCAACAAGACCAAAAACCATCTGCTTCTTCATCAACCAATTGCGTGAAAAAGTAGTGAGTTATGTTCAGGAACCCTGAAACAACACCAGGTGGTCGTGCCCTCAAATTCTACTCGACCGTTCGTTTAGAAGTGCGTGAGGCTGAGTTGATTAAGAACAGTAGCGATGTGATTGGTAGCCGTGCTAAAAATCAAAGTAGTTAAGAATAAGGTGGCGCCACCATTTAAAGGAAAGCCCTAGTGGATATTGTCTGCAGTAAAGGATTTCTAAGGTGGAGTGAGCTAGTCGATATGGCAGCTGATTTGGATATTGTTAATAAGGCAGGCTCTTGGTACTCCTACAGCGAAGCTCGTATTGGGCAGGGTCGTGAAGCGGCCAAACAATACCTCTTGGATAACTTAGTACAAGCCGAAATCGAAGCTCGTGTTCGGGCCCATTATAAGATTGGTGAAGCACCTGAGACTAATGAAGAAGCTCAAGTGGCTTTAGGTGGACTTTTTCAGAATAAGATAGAAGCGTATGGAGCTGGGTATTCAGCTCCATTTTCTAGTAGGGAAATAATGACAAGAAAAAGTCCGCCAGATGGCGGACTTTTTAGTTAAACGCTAGCATCTTCAATGAGCACGGTATTTCTTGAGCCAGAGTCTGGTCTAAGACGAGGCAGCCATACTAAGAGGCTGACCCTAAGCCAATCCATACTGGCATTGGGGAGTAGTGAAGGGTAATGGTATGGTCGCCCTTCTTAATTGGAATAGCCAGTAGGGGTGTCATTCAAAGACTGAGATGCCTTGGACAGGTTGGCCATTATCTGTAATGCGCCAGTGCTTGTCATAGGAATGATTGAAAGAGCAGATAGCCTTCTTCTTTAACGTTCGTATGATAGTACCAGTAATTTTGTTTGTGTTTGAAGCTTGTTACTTTGAAGAGATGATCCTGCTTGTGCAATCATAGCATCATAGCGGGCCTTATCAAACTCATAGAGTTTTTCAGTAGGGTTGGCTTTTATTCTGGCTTTTCAAGACAGACCTAGTTCTTGGTTATCCTGAATGTAGGATGCGTTCGTGATTTGTCGGAAGGAGAAAGTCCCGTAAGTGGTAGGCTTCGCTGTTAAGAGTCTAGCTTGGTCTTCTACCATCGTATTGACTAGGAAGGGTGAAGTAGTAAAGGATTTTCGCTGGTCTGTATTAAAGCGGAAGCTGAAGTAGTGAGGTAGTTTTGGCTTGGATCGGATCACTGTCATTTGCTTCAACTATTACGTGAATAGGTCATATAATCCCCGTCACCGCGGTTGGTGATGGTGACATTGACAGACGATTCTTCCTTAAGCTCATGCTCAGTAAAGTATGGCTTGCCCAGTTACCTTATAGTCCTGAGGCTGAGGAGGTATTCTTGGTTCTGAATAGGTTGATGGTTAACCAAAAGGATCAGATAGGAAGGTCAATTGCTTTGAAACTTCAATCTCAAGCCCAGACGTTCAGTGTTCTCATGCACCACATAACGTGGTTGGCTATCAATGGTTGGGTAGGCCTGGATATCTAAAGTCAGTCGCCACTTGATATAGTTTATACTGATCAGGCAAGGTATTGGCTGCTGTGTCTTTGGAAGGATCTAGAGATGAGCGGATATTGAAGAAGTCATCGGTGAAGGGTCCCGTTAGTATACTCTACAACTCAGACGTCTGAGGAAGTCCCAAATAACCAAAGAGCTTGGGTGCATTAGCATCAATGGTAGAGCCAAAGTGGTTCATGCCATTGAAATGGGTATACATAGCTTCGTTCTTAGAGCAGCTGATGGGTGGTATGAATTCGGTAGAAGTCATCAGACGGGTTTCGAGAGGCCGGTAAGAGACTGGTCAAAAAATCGAAACATAGTCATTAAACTTAGAAAGTTGAACGTAACTGAGCTCTTGTGAGAATCAAGGCACCATTGGTAAAAATCTCGCAGGCCACAGCAGCTAGTAAGGCTGCTTGCATGAGTTTGAGGCATCAGAAACTCGAAGTGCAAGACTAGAATAATCAAGAGGGCGAAAAATTAAGCTTAGAGTAGGTTGGCTTCAATCTTGGTTGCCCTAGGTTATTAAAGTCGATATTGATGGCACTGAGTTTGAGGAACTGTAATCGACCCATGCGCCCATAATAATAGTAGGTGTAGACCGTGACACCGACAATCATCAGGATACTTGCTGATGAGCCAAGGTCTGACGGCGATTTTGGAAGGCTTTGAGGGCCAAAATGATGAGGAAGAAGGTAGTCAAGAAGGAGAAAGCGGAAGTGGTACCAGATTGAGGAACTGGCCACCATGCCATAAGCGGTCAAAAATCTTGAAGTGGAGATCCTAAATAGAAAGGAATCAAGACCACAATGAGCTGCAATTTTTCTTGCCAACGAATCTTGCGGATAAAAAGTAGTAGACAACGAAGAGACTGACTAGGATAGAAGAGTAGAGGTTTGGTGAACCTTTCTTGATTTCGTCGAAAACAGAAGGAACCAAGGAAAGTTTGGAACCAATAGCCTCTAGATTATGGGCTACGTCCCAGTTCGAGTCGGTCTTGGTATGGGTTGCTTTACTGCTGAGCAAGGCCATAAAGGTGGGGATTAACATCATGGCGCTAATGGCAGCCCCATCAGAGACTGGATGACGAAGTCACTATAGTGTTGGATAAAGGATTTAATGGTCACCTTAGGAAACTTCTCCCGAAGATGACATAGCCAGCATAAAAGGCTAGGAGATACACATCATAAAGCCGATGTAATGGTTGGAAATTAGACTGACGGCCAACATGATGACATAGAGCTTACTACGACGTTGGTCATGATGCGGTCTAGACCTAGCGCAATCAGTGGCAGGAAGACTAGTAAACCAAACCACTGATGTTGAGCATATAGGTAAAAGGTATAGCTCATTAAGGCATAGGCATTGGCAAAGAGACTGCCTATAACCGTATTGATTGTATGATATGCGAGCAAAATAGAAAGAGGTCAGGCTGGCTCCTGCCAATTTGAGATAGGATTAAGAGGGTAACTGCTGCAGCGCCAGATGTTGCTCGTCGAAGCAAAGCAGTAAAATCAGGTTGAAGGGACTCATAAGATAATAGGCTCAAACTCAATCATCTCTCCGCCGTAGCCTTTTTGGGAAGCTGTAGAGAACGTTGACGTTTGGCCCAGGTCGATGGTTAGCAGGGATGGAGCATGGAAATCCTTTCCAGATGGCTAAGCCTATTAAAATCAGTGTGGTTAGGCCAGGTTAAACCAGATAGGGTTTATAGCAGGCCAAGCGAGGCATGGCATGCTGGTTCACAGTGCTGGCTCATAAATACCTCCAAATTTTCTAGCATTCTTATCTATTCTACCAAATTTTGACTTTAATAGCACCTTTTAATGAGACTGACTTTTTAGCTTTTTATGGATTTATGATGAACTATTATCTTTTTGATGAATTCTTTTGGTATAATAGAAGCTTAGAATATTATGAAGGAATGGAGTGCTGAAATGCCACGTTATAAGTTAAAAGAAACCGAAGAATAAATCCCATATTCCCTTTCGTTTGAACCTTCTATTAATGATTTCCTTTTTATGTTTTGCGGCCCTTTTTCGTACGCTTGGGCTATATCCAACTCTATAATGGGCAAATGTTCAAACGAATGGTTGAACGGACCGAGTCCACTACTTCGACAGGTTCTGTGCCACGAGGGATGATTTACGATAGCAATGGGAAAAGTCCTGGTCGGTAACCAGCCTGAACGAGCTATTCTTTATACCCGTGACAGTGATTCTAAAGTTCAAGCCAAGGATATTATTGCGGTTGCGTCGACGCTAGCCTCTTTGGTTGATGTTCCAACGCAAGAAGTAACCGAGCAGGACCGGAAAGATTATTTCGTTGTGACTAATCCGGATACCGTCAATGGGCCGTTTAACAGCTGAACAACGTCAAAATTAGCTGGTTCTGAAGCCTATGAGGCTCAACTAGCCGCTGTAACGGATGATGATATTCAATATTCAGAGTCCGAACTTAAAGATAATTGCCCTCTTTCAAACGTATGAATAGTGCCTTCTCGATGTCACACCGTAACTGTCAAGAATAAAAACGTAACGCCTGATGAGTGGCACGGGTTAGTGAACACTCTGGGTGAGTTACCTGGTATTCAAGTTGGGACCGATTGGCAACAGGTATACCCGCAGGAGAAATGATGCGTTCTATTCTGGGTACAGTCTCCTCTGAACAACGAGGTTTTTACCAGTGAACTGGCTCCTATGTACTTGGCGCGTGGTTATGCCATGAACGACCGGGTTAGGGATTGAGTTATCTGGAACAACAGTATGAAGATGTCTTGCATGGGGGCCAAGTCGGTATCTAAGATTGTAACCGACTCTTCAGATGATGTCTTAGCTAAGCAAAAGGTCTATGAAGGTTCTAAAGGAGATAACCTGGTCATGACCATGGACATCGATTTCCAGAAAAACTGGAAGAAATTGCCGAAGAGTTCAGCTTAAGAAAATTGAAAACCGGGGCTTAAATGACCGGGTCTACATCGCAGTTGTGAATCCTAATAATGGGGATGTCTTAGCCTTAGTGGGCAAACGATTCAAATACAATCAAGCGACCGACTCTTATGATTGTGATACCATCGAAGATGATACCTTGGGGACCTTGAATACTTCCTACAGGGATGGGGTCTTCGGTTAAGCCAGCCATGGTAGCCATAAATTTTATATGTCAGGTGCACTCAGCTTGAGATAATAATACTATCTTGAGATGAGCCCATGAAGTTCAAAGCCTCTGCAGAAAAAGAGTTCTGTCTTCAACCGTTATGGTCAAAGTCAATATTAATGATATTGAAACCTTGCAAAAAGTCTTCCAACATCTACATGATTAAGACAGCCATGAAGATGGGGGCAAAAATGAGTATACCAAGGACGGTAAGTTGGACATTGATCCTAAGACCTTGGATACCATGCGTGAATACTTCGCCGAGTTTGGGTTAGGGACTAAGACAGAGTTGATATCCCGAGTGAGTCAGTGGGTTACCTACCGGGTCAGAACAATTGGTTAATATCTTGGACTTGTCTTACGGACAGTTCGACTTGTATACGCCACTACAACTAGTTCAATATGCCAGTGTCATTGCCAACGGTGGGGTTCGTTATGCGCCACGTTTGGTTAAAGAAATTCATAATACAGATGCCAATGGTCATTGGGTGGGGTCGAAACGACAATCGAACCTAAAGTCATGAACGTAGTGCCTGTGGAAAAGGCAGTCATGGATCGGATTCATGAGGGGATGTATCAAGTTTCCCATACCACGGACGGGACAGCCCATTACCTCTTCTTAGACTACCCAATTAAAGTCGGTTCTAAGACAGGGACGGCCGAAGCCTTCTATGCTGGCCCAATCCAGTATGCGGCCAATAATCCAGTGGTTAATGCCACCTATATCGAGTTATGCACCTTATGATAAGCCTGAAATTGCGGTTAGCGTGGTCTTGCCTTATCTACCAGCTGACGCAAGCGGTCGTGATTCTACCCAGGTGCCGGGGATGTCATGAATGCTTATTTCGAAACGAGGAAAACAACGCGCTCAACAATTGAAAGTTACAAGCCAAACCAACCATAGCAGGAGGGGCTGGGACCTAAGTTCCAGTCCCTTTTTGGACTTTAGCTACTAGTAGTTTACTCGTAAGAGACCAAAATTAGGTGTCTACTTGTTAACTATTTATGTAAGCTCTATAAAAAATGAGTGCCAGCGTATATTTTTGTGCCTAACTGTTATAATAAGAGTAGTATTGAGATGAAGGAGGCGGGTTAGTTGCCACAAGCATTAATTATTTATGCAAGCTTGACCCGGAAACACTGAAGCCTGTGCAGATATTCTGGCAGAAGCCCTAGAAGGCCACTGAGGGTTGAGGTCACCCTGCATGATGTCATGCAAGCCGAGGCAGCAGACTTTGAGGACTATGACTGCTGTGTCATGAGGAGCCTATACCTATGGCGTGGACGGTGTATTGCCCGATGAAATGTTAGATTTTTCTGAGGACTTAGGACAACTCGATTTATCAGGTAAAGGTCTTTGGGGTCTTCGGCTCTGGGGATGAGTTCTATGAAGTCTTCTGTGGGGCAGTGGATACCCTGGAGGAACAATTCAAGAAGACGAGGGCTCGTCAAGCTGGCGCCAGCGTCAGGGGTCAACCTCTACCCAGAAGATGAGGCCGTGACCGAGTAGAACGCTCTGGCTCAGGGATTTAGCCGACGCTTTAGCTGACAATTAAGATTAAAGATAGATACAAGGAGAAACTTGTGACTTTTGCGAATTTTTGATGAATTATTAGCCAAATATGCCCATCTTTTAATTAAAAAGGGAGCTTGAACGTAGGGACTGGGGATTATGTCCACATTAGACCGATGTAAACCAAATTCAATTGACTCACCTCTTGGGTCAAGCAGGCCTATGAAAGCAGGGCAGCCCATGTTGCCGTGAGACTTCTCAGACGACACCTTGACTCGCCTCAAATACGAACATGAAAGCACAGAAACCTTGTGCGGTACCTGACTTATGCTGTAGCTAAGGCAGAATACTTTTGGAAAAAGCGTGCTAAGCGCCTGGCCTTACGCTCAACTGACCCCTAACAACCTATCTGGCTTAGAACTCAGAAAATTGGTGCGTCACAACGTGCCTTTGCGTTCAGCTATTGCCCATGTCAACCGCCATCCAAGCAGATGAAGTGAGTTGGTTGGTAGCGGCAGGGGCTGCACCAGCAGGGCGGCAGTCGTCTTTCCTGACAGGGCTCAAGTCAAAGAGCGAAGTAGATGCATTATGGGAAAAGCCATCTTTTAAAAAGCTAACCGTATCTATGCCGATGATCAATCGCGGCTTGGGATCAACACGTTGAAACTTTGAATCAAAAGCTAAGTTCTTGAACGATACACAATTTGATGCCCTTCACTATACTGGGCCGGGGTACTGACTTAGTCTTGAGCTTACCTAAGAACCATGTCTGGGAAAGTGCAGGGCTCCCACTTAACCATAAGGTGAAATCTTCATTGCCAACATGCCAACTGAAGAAGTCTTCACAGCACCTGATTTCCGTCGCGCTGAAGGGCTATGTTTCGAGCTCTAAGCCATTGGACTTACGGTGGGACAGTTATCGAAGGACATGAAATTTACCTTCAAGGACGGCCAAATTGTGGAAGTGTCAGCTGAAAAGGGCGAAGAAACCCTCAAACGTCTAGTAGAAGAAAATGAAGGGGCGCGTGGCCTAGGGAAGTTGCCCTAGTTGCCCTACACCTATTTCTCAATCAGGTATCACCTTCTTCAATACCCTCTTTGACGAAAATGCCTCCAACCATTTAGCAATCGGGCAAGCCTATGCAACTTCAGTTCAAGGTGGGACTGACATGAGCCAAGAAGAGTTGGCGCAAGCCGGTCTCAACCGTTCGATTGTCCATGTTGACTTCATGATTGGGGAATGAGCATATGGATATTGACGGAATCAAGGCGGATGGGACACGTGTCCCTATCTTCCGCAAGGGCGAATGGGCCTACTAAACTAGAGAGGATGTATGAGGATGCCGACACACGATGCAAGCCAAGATCTTGGCCGTAAGATTAATCGGCGTCTGACCCGCAGTGGTTGGGTCTATATGCTAGAGCCTAGTGGCTTTTCCTCTTTGTAGCCATCTACGCCTTCAATCAACTCTTTCAATTGCCGATGAAGAAGAAGACGGCTGAAATTGAAAGTCTCAATAGATCGTCTGGAAGAAATGGAGTCACGTCTAGAACAAGTAGAAGCTAGCCTCTCCATTTGAAAGTACCATCGGAATAGGCCATAGGCCATCACACTTCATGAAAGGAGCAAGGGAAATGGTAAAAAGTTAAGAAAGCAGTCATTCCTGCTGCGGGTTATGGGACACGCTTACCTACCAGCTACTAAGGCCATAGCTAGAAATGTTACCGATTGTGGATAAACCAACCATTCAATTTATTGTGGAAGAAGCCATTGAAGCAGGGATTGAAGATATCCTGATTGTCACTGGTAAGAACAAACGTCCCATTAGAGACCACTTTGACTCTAACATTGAATTGGAAGAACACCTACGTAAGCAGGGGTAAGGATGATTTGCTGGAATTGGTTAAAGCCAACCAATGTCAACCTTTTCTTCGTTCGTCAATCCTATCCTAAGGGCTTGGGGCCATGCCATTCTACCAACTACAAAAGCGCTTTGGCAATGAGCCCTTTAGTGGTCATGCTAGGGGATGACATTATGCAGGGGTCAGGGGCCCCTTACTAAAGCAATTGATTGATGTCTATGAGAAGACACATACTCTAACATGTGCAGTCATGGAGAGTACCTCATGAAGAGACGTCTAAGTATGGGATTGATTGCACCTGAGCGCAGAGCTGAAGATGGCATCTACAATGTTGAATACTTTGAGAAAAGCCTAAACCAGAAGATGCGCCCAAGTGATCTAGCCATTATTGGGCGCTACTTGTTGACACCTGAGTTTTTGACATCTTAGAAAAATCAAGCGCCAGGCGCAGGGTGTGAAATTCAGTTGACCGATGCCATTGATACCCTCAACAAGACCCAAGAGTCTTTGCTAAAGCGATTTGACGGCAAGCGCTACGACATTGGTAATAAGTTGGGTTTCTTGGAAATGAGTGATTAGTGATGGGCTAACGCAGAAATCAAAGAAGGTCTGCGTGACTATCTCTTGGACATTGCTGAATTTAGAATAATTAAACCCAGAGGCTGAAAAGCTTGCTTTCAGCCTCTTTCTAATCTCGGCTCTAGCAGGCAATGCTGAGATGCATATCCGAGATAATTATCACAATATTTAAAGCTTGCCTCCAAAGCCTTTGGTAGCTTGGAAGATAAGATAGTTACTATCTGGTAACTAAATCTAAAAAAACTATAAAATTCTGATTTGGGACTCTCTCTTGTCCCTAAAATGTGCTATAATGAGACTGTTCAATAAAAATATGTAATAGGGGTGTTCCTATGGCAATTCTCGTAACAGGTGGAGCAGGTTATATCGGTAGTCATACCGTCGTGGAATTATTAGCTGCTGGCCATGAAGTTGTAATTGTTGATAATTTTTCTAATTCATAAACCAGAAGTATTAAATCGTATTCGCCAGAATCTCAGGTAAGGACTTTGCTTTTTATCAAGTAGATGTCTTGAACAAGGATGCCATGCGCCAAGTCTTCAAGGAAAATGATATTCAAGCAGTCATTCATTTCTCCGAGGCTATAAGGCAGTGGGAGAATCTGTTGCGGAGCCAATCAAGTACTATCACAATAACGTAGGTGGTGCCATCGCTCTAGTGGAAGTTATGAATGAATTTGGGGTGAAGCATATTGTCTTCTCTAGTTCGGCAACCGTCTATGGCCTGAATAACCCATCACCTCTAACTGAAGATATGCCGACTCATACGGCTAACAGCCCTTATGGCTCAACCATGGTCATGAAAAGAGCAGATTTTTCCGCGACCTAGCGGCGTCGAGATCGAACTGGTCCATTACCATCCTGCGCTGCTATGGCAATCGGGGCCCATGACTCTGGCCGTATTGGTGAAGACCCACAAAGATTCCTAATAACTAATGCCTTATATTACCCAGGTAGCGGTTGGCAAATTACCTGCCCTCAGTGTCTTTGGGGATGACTACCCAACGCCTGATGGAACAGGGGTTCGTGACTACATCCACGTAGTGGACTTATCACTCGGTCACCTCAAGGCCTTAGATCGTAACTTGACGGTCAAAGGGGTCGAAACCTATAACCTAGGGACCGGCGAAGGCTATAGTGTCTTGGACTTAATCAAGGCCTTCGAAGAAGCTAATGGCATTAAGGTCAATTATAAGATTGTCGATCGCCGTCCTGGTGATGTGGCAACCTGCTATTCTGATGCTAGCCGGGCTAACCAACTCTTGGGCTGGTATGCTCAACGGAACTTGGTCGATATGTGCCGGGATTCTTGGAAATGGCAGAAAGAAAACCCACAAGGTTATGATGTTACCTCTCAAGCATAAGATGGAGGACTGTTTTGAAAGAAAGACGTACAAAACGGTCAATGCCTTCTTCCTATTATGAGTACGATAATCGTAACTATCGGCGTAGTCGCCTGTTAGTGCTGATTATCTTCTTCTTGATGATTATTGGAGTAGTTTGTTTCTTCTATGTAAGTTTTGTCTTGCGCAATATTGGCTCAGCCTATGAACCTTTAGTCGAACTGACAAGCAGCCCAGAGAATGCTGAGTCGAGCTTGCCAGAACGTATTCGAGAGCGAAAGCCACTCACTCTCTTATGGCTAGGGGTAGATGATAATGAATCGGGTCGCTTGGTCTCAGAGGAGACGCGCCTGATCAGACCTTAGTTTGCTAGAAGTTGGCGCGAAGACAAGAGCACCCGACTACAGATTCCCAGTGAATCTGCTCCTGTAAAGAAGGGGCAGAGTCTACCAGCTGGTAAATTAGGTCAAGTTTTTCATGATGAAACCATTACAATCAATTGAAAAAGCAACACATGAGTTGCTTAATGTGCCGATTGATTATACAATAGAAGTCAGGTTTTCTAAGCTACGTCCCCTAATCGATCGATTGGGTGGCGTCTGTAATACCTAAGCAAGATTTTTGTCTTGGAGAATCGTCACCTGGCTAAGGGCCAAGATTGAAATTGACAGGACGTGAAGTCTATGTTTATCTGGCTCGTCAGACGGATGAGACCTCTCTCAGCAAGGCCAAAGACAAATGGACGTCTTAGAAGGACTTATCAACCACCTGGCTGAGTGGCAGAAAGTGCCAAGCCTGAGATCCGGGAAGTGGCGCTTCTGCGAAGCCATCCGGACAGATATGACTTTTGATGAATTTTTGGACTTGTTCCGGGCAGGTTACTTCAGTCAAATGACGGAAGCCCTATGTCAATTGTCAATCTAGACGCCGACAGCCAGCATGTCTTGCTCCAACAGTTACAAGAGAGTTGGAAAATAATTAAGGAATGTGATGGAATGACTAATAAAAAGTAAAACAATCATGCGTAGCAAGCTGCACAGCTCTAAGAAAGAAAATGGGGACTAGGTCGTTGGTTTCTGGTATTCTTCTTCTTAGTACTCTAGCGGTGCTGCCTATGCGCCAAAAATGTTATGGGATATTAATCACCTTGCTAATCAAGTCAGTCAAAAATTCGAGCTGAAATAGGGAAGAGTGGTACCGTAGAGGTTAAGAAGATACGGCCAAAGAGCTTCTATTGAAACCGGCGATCGATTAATATTCTTTTACTAGGGACGGACGATGATGGTCGCGGACGTGACACTATACGCAAAGGAGCTATATGTAGGTCGTTCTGACTCCATGATTATCTTATCCCTCAATCCAAAGACTCGTACCACTAAGATGCTTAGCATCCCGCGTGACGTCTATACTGATATTCAAGGTCATGGCCAAGATAAGATTAACCATGCCTTTGCCTTCGGTGGCGTCGACTTAACCATTGATACCGTGCAAAACTTCCTCAATGTGCCAATTGACTACTATGCCGTGGTCAATATGCAAGGTCTGGAACAGTTGATTGATGCGGTAGGTGGGATTGATGTCACTAGCCCAATTACCTTTACCTATCAAGAATCAAGCTTCGTAGCAGGCGAAACCAAGCATGTCGATGGTTGGAATGCTATGAACTTTGCTCGGATGCGCTATGATGATCCTGAAGGGGAGACAGGGCGCCAAAACCGGCAAAAACTGGTAATCAAGGCCTTGGTTGATAAGCTCTCCAATGTTGGGGCGATTGCCAACTACCCGCAATTGTTGGAAGTAGTGGCTAAGAACGTCCAAACTAACCTAGATCTCAAGCAGGCCCTTAATATCTATCAGAAATACTCGCCAGACTCTCCAAAAATATCACCGCCATTCGCTTTGAAAAATTTGGAAGATTTGATGTTGAATAGGATTTACTACTACTGCACCTCTATCTTCCCGCCTTAAGGTGGCCAATGAGGTTGCGTTTGAATTCGGGCTTAACACCAATTAGCGCCAGTCAACTTCATGATCCTCTTGGGATACAGGAGGAACGACTACTGCGACAGTGTCCAAGACTTCTAAGTTGATTATCAATCAATATCCGACTGGTTTACAGCAGAAGAACTGCAGCAAGTATCCCAAACACAGGATAATGCGCAGAACTTTCCGGCAAAACAGGTACTATCACCAACAGCACCGGCCACTGACTATTACTATGAAGAGACCGGTAGTACCACAACCGGTTCAACCGGATCCTGTTCAACCAGTTACTCCTTCCAGAAAATACCGAGCAACCTGCACTCCAGCGCAACCGACGCAACCGGTCCAACCGGTAACGCCACCAGCGCAAAGGCTCAGGTAACGGCCAGGGAACACAAGGTACAGGCCAATAAACGGATTTTTCAAGCCTCGTCTATGACGAGGCTTTTTCTGTTCTTGCATAGAAAAAGGGACGACTCGGGAGTGAGACGTCTAAGAGAGTGTAGGTGCTTCATCAGCCCGAGGCCATGGCAGTGGCTTGGGTGGGTCAAAGACTTATTTTACACGGAGAATTTGCTGGCTATCAACAAGAAATCCAGGCCAGAGTCGCAGAGCCATAAGCAGAGTGGCCATTGCTTAAGAGGCCAGTGACATAAACACGGCGTTCACCCAGTTGGATTTTGCCGGCTTTATCATAATATTCGTAGGTGAGCGTCAAGGCTTCTTGACTGACATAATGCTGATGCAGACGCTCCAGAACAAGGTCCATTGGCATGATAAAAGCTTGGACATTCGCTTCTGATGTCGGAGCTTGGAAGAAGGGTTGTAACAATTGGCGCGTTGCCTTGGATACATTGCTGAAGAGGGCGGGCATTGCTTTAGTATTTAATGATAGTTCCATGGGGGTCATCCTTTCTGTGCGAAATAATGTTCTCGCGAACACCTGTTCTATACCTCTAGTATACGAACATCCGTTCATAATGTCAAGCACTTTTTCTCAAGGTATGGAAGGAGGAGATTTTGCTATAAAAAACGGGATTGTTTTGGTATAATAGTAGGCGTATCCGAGTTATAGGAGGTGCAATTAAGTGTAGAATACAACCATGAGAAAGAAATGCAGGCCATCGAGGCGTGAGCCGAAGCCTTAAGACATTGACTATCAAGAACAAGTAGCTGCCTTAGGCCAAGTGCGCGAGGAAGAGCTGGCAGGCGTCATCGCCCAGTTCGACCAAGTGACCCAAGGGCTAGTGGCAGAAGAAGAAGCCCAGTTAGAGGCACGCTATCAAGCCGCACAAGAAGAGTAGCTTCAGCCAAGAGACAGAGTCAAGCCTTGGTTGGAGCAGAGTCTTGGCTGGCCAGCGTGAACACTGGCTCCAACACATTTTGACAAAGGTGGTGAACAATTATGGCCGTTAGTCCAATGCAGAAGATTACCTTGGTGACAAGCAAGGCCCTTCTGCCGGAATTACTGACCGTCCTTCAAGAAGATGGCCAGGTCCATCTCAATAACCTCAAGGTATTGGACGATTGGCAAGACCTTGAAGCCAGTGAGCGAGGGACGTCTAAGCGGGAAGAAGAGGCTGAAGCAGTCAATCTACTTCCCCAACTTCAGAAACGTCAGGAAAAAGGTGCAAAGGCGCTGACCCTCTATCAGCAACATTTGCCTAGAAAGGGTCTGGTAGCCTCTTTAACTGAGGAACTGCCAGAATTGACCTTCCAGGAATTGGAAGCCCAAGGACGTCAGTTCAATGAACAATTAGCCGTTAACCGAGCAAAGTCAGCTCAATAAGCGGCTCAAGGACTTAAGAAAAAGAGCGCAAACCTTGCAGGCTGACTTGGCCCTCTTGACTCCAGTGGCAAAAGCTAGATGTCTTACCTCCAAGGAGGCAAGACCATCAAGTGGTCAATGTGGCAATTGGGACCGTTCCGGCAGACAGTATTGACCGTTATTACAAGGCTTTGGCAGCCTTTGCCAGACTTAGTAGTTAAGCGAGGTCTTCAGCAATCCACAAGAAGTGGGTGTTGTGGTCTTTAGTCGAAATTATCCAGTCAAAGCAGACTTCTTGGATAGTTTGGCACCTGCTTCTTTCAGGCATTAGATTATCCTTTTGATCGCTTGCCTCAGGGCAACTGCCACTGACTTCTGAACGACTCAGAGACAGTGCAGGGAAACCATCAAGCTATCCGTCAAAAGTTGACCCAGTCTCAGAGACGGTTGACCAACTCAAAATTCAATTAGATTACTTAGCCAACCACAGTTTGCGTGAGACAGCGAGCCAAACATGCTGGTTTAACTAATTGTTAGCGGCGGTTGAAGGTTGGACGGAAACACGTGGACACGTCGCATTTTGACAAGAGATTCTCAACAAACTTTCAATGGCTTAGTCGTCATGAAGGTTGCTGATGCTAGAGATGAAGAGCTAGACCAAGTCCCGATTAAACTACGCAACCATCCATTAGTGGCACCTTTTGAATCGGTGACTCGCATGTATGCCTTGCCTAGAGTATAATGAAAGTCGACCCAACGCCTTACTTGGCTCCATTCTATTGGACCTTCTTCGGGATGATGGTAGCCGACTTGGGCTATGGTTTACTGGTCATGTTAGCAACCGCTATTGGTCTCTGGTTGATTAAGGGACGTGAAAGCCTAAGAACGACCTGTAAGTTCTACTTCTCTCTAGGACTATCGACTGCTATCTGGGGGGCTATTTATGGGTCAGCCTTTGGCTTTAACCTACCATTTAAATTAATTGATACCAATACAGATGTTACAACCATCTTGCTGATTTCAGTTGGCTTAGGCTTCCTGCAAATCATGACCGGGCTCTTCCTCAATACCTACCAGAAAGCTAAGCGACGTGACTTCCATGAAGCCTATGCCAATGGCTTGGCTTGGATTTTCATCTTGCTAGGCTTAGCCGCCATGATTCTGGGACCAATGATTCCAGGAGCTGCTTGGTTAGGCACAGTGGGCCAAATCCTAGCTGTTGTCAACGCCATTGGGATTGTCCTCAGTTCGATTATCAAAGCCAAGAGCCTAGGGGGACTGGGTTCAGGGCTCTATAATCTCTATGGCATTTCAGGTTACATTGGGGACTTTGTCTCTTATACACGTCTCATGGCCTTGGGCTTGTCAGGCGGGAGTATCGGGGCGGCCTTTAACACCATTGTGGCCTTTCTACCTGTGTGGGCGCGCTTTAGCATTGGGCTCTTGCTCTTTGTGCTCTTACACGGCCTTAACATCTTCCTGTCCATGTTGTCAGGTTATGTCCATGGCGCTCGTTTGATGTTCGTCGAATTCTTCGGTAAATTCTACGAAAGGCGGCGGTCAGCCATTCCAGCCCTAGGCACCAGTCAATCAAAACGTTCAAACAAAAGTAAAATCGGAGGAATAATTACATGGAACAATTAGCTGCTTACTTTACAGAATACGGGGGCGCCTTCTTTGCTGGCTTAGCCATCGCTATCGCCGTTATCTTCAGTGGGATGGGTTCTTCACGTGGGGTCGGGACTGCCGGTCAAGCCGCAGCCGCTTTATTGAAAGAAGAACCAGAAAAATTTGCCCAAGCCTTAATCTTACAACTCTTGCCTGGTACCCAAAGGCCTTTACGGCTTCGTTATCAGCTTCTTCATCCTCTTACGTATGTCTGCTGGGGTTAGCTTGGCAAATGGTCTGGCTTATGTTTTCGTAGCCTTACCAGTAGGGGTAGTGGGTTACTTCTCTGCTAAGTACCAAGGGAATGTGGCCACTGCTGGTCTCCAAATCTTAGCAAAACGTCCTGAACACGTCATGAAAGGGGTCATCTTAGCGGCCATGGTGAAAACCCTACGCGATCTTGGCCTTCGTTGTTTCCTTCATGCTCTTAACCAACGTTCAATAGACGCTGGGGAGGAGGTCCTAATATGAGTGAAATGGAATCCTTGCGTCAAGCTATCTTGGCGCAGGTGACGAGAAAGGAGGCCTTGCTCAGACGGGCACGTCATGAACACCATGACTTGCTTGAAAAGGCTGAGGGCTCAAGGCTATGGCGGAGACGTGATCGCCATCGCCAGCAGGCCCTGACTCAGGTGCGTCGTCGCTACCAACAACAGTTACAACAAGTAGAGTATCAAAAGCGTCGAAAGCTAAATTGACTGCTAAACAAAAAGTCTTAACAGAACTTTCACTGGGGCCTTGGCCGGATGGAAGCTTGGGACAGCCAGCAAATCTGGCAGTTCATGGAACCTGTCCTCAACCAATTTAATGGCCAAGCCTTTGAATTGGCGTTGAAGTCGAAGTCACACAAGCTAAGTTCAGCCATGACCAGCTGGAGCAACTCAAGCGCGTTATCCAAATATGGCGCTAAAGGTGCCTTTGCGCCATGAAACTGGCTTTGTGATTAGCCAAGGACGGATTGAATACAACTATCTCTTCCGCGAATTGTTAACTGCTGTCTATGAAGAGGAAGGCTATCAAATGCCAATCAAATTTTTGCTTTGACTAAAAAGGAGGCTAGGACATGACGGTTCATGACTATTCTCAACTGAATACAGCCATTAGTGTCCAAAGGAACAAAGCTTTTCTCAGTCGGGCTAACCTGGTCCAATTGTTAAACGCTGTTGATGACGAGCAACTAGCCCTTTATTTAGAAGCGCACCCTATAGCGTCCCTTTGGCTGAGATTCGGCAACACGATGTCTTAGACCAGACTATTATGAAGGCGTTGGCGGCGGACTATGATTTTGCTTACCAGCAATGCCCAGACCCAAATTTGGTCAATGTTTTTGGACTCAAGTATGTCTACCACAACCTTAAACTCTTCCTGAAAATGCGAGCTATTGGACGTGACCTGTCACATCTTTTGATTCCTATAGGTCCCTATCCCTTGGAGGCGCTCAAGCATTTGAGCCTGACCCTAGAGTCTGACCTATGTGATCCCTTGATTGTGGAAGAAGTCGCTCAGACTTGGTCAGAGTATCAGGATTATGAGAACACGGTTGCCATTGATATGGGGATGGACTCAGCCTATTTCCGTCATTTGCGGGTCATTGCTGATCAAAGCCAACTTCCGCTCTTACAAGAATTAGTAGATGCCAAGATTGACTTTTTCAATGCCATTACAGCCTTACGTGCGCTTGCCCAAGACAAGCCAAACAGTTTTGCCTATCAATTAATGTCTCGTAAGGGGACCAAGCGACCTAAGGAAATGTTGCATTTGGCTAAAGACGGCCAGTTAGCTAGCTGGTTTAACGCCTTTAATGCCTTGCCCTATACCAAGGTTTTTGATTCTTATGTTGAATCTATGCAAGCAGGCAAAATTCAAGCCAGTCAGATGGAGCAATTGCAAGATCTCTACTTGACCCACTTAGTCAATAGTGCCTCCCTAGAGGCCTTATCTGGGGAACAGATTTTGCGTTATCTGAACGGGCGTGAAATGGAAGCCGTGAATCTGCGTTTGATTCTCCTTGGTCGAGCTAATGGCATTGCCAAAGAAGCCATCGAAGAAAGGATGCGACTGGGTTATCATGACAACTAAATCTTACAAAATTGCCGTAGTCGGCAACCATGATGCCATTCTGCCTTTTCAAATGATTGGGTTTGACATTTATCCTGTTCGTCAAGTAGAGGGATTAGGTCGCCTCTTGGCGCAGTTAGCTAAGGATAACTACGGCATTATTTACCTGACAGAAGATTATGCTCAAGAAATTCCAGAAGTTCTGGCATATTACCAAGGACTCGTGACACCGGCTGTTATTTTAATCCCAACCCATAAGGGGAGCTTAGGAATCGGCAAGCAACAGATTCAAGACAATGTTGAAAAAGCAGTCGGCCAAAATATCTTGTAAAGGAGGGGTTTGCTTGAAAGAAGGAAAAATTATTAAAGTATCAGGCCCTTTAGTGGTCGCTGATGGAATGGAAGAAGCCAATATTCAAGACATTTGCCGTGTTGGGCATCTGGGCTAGTGGTGAAATTATCGAGATGCAGGGGCAAAGCCTCCATCCAAGTCTATGAAGAAACTTCGGGCTTAGGCCCAGGTGAGCCAGTGGCTTCAACTGGTTTGCCCCTGTCTGTTGAGCTAGGTCCTGGTATGATGTCTCAAATGTTTGACGGGATTCAACGGCCCCTAGAACGTTTTCGTAGCCAAACAGAAAGTGACTATCTCATCCGTGGGGTATGCTTGCCGGTCTTAGACCGTGAACGTAGTTGGCATTTATCCCTCAAGTTCAAGTGGGGAAAAGTGTTAAAGCCGGTCCAAATTCTAGGTTATGTTCCAAGAAACAGATTTAATCCAACACCGTATCACTTGGTACCTAATGGCATTTCAGGGCGCTTGACGGCCATTGAAGAAGGTGACTATCGGGTAACGGACACCGTCTGCCAAATTGAGGATAAAGACGGCCAGAGTCTTCCAAGGTAACTAATGCAAAAAGTGGCCAGTTCGTCAGGGCGTCCTTTTGCCCGTAAGCTGATTCCGGTCGAACCGATGATTACAGGTCAGCGGGTCATCGATCCTTCTTCCCTGTCACCAAAGGGGAGCTGCGGCTGTTCAGGGCCATTCAGGGGCTGGTACACCATGAGTGCAACTACCAAATCGCTAAGTTTGCTAATGTGGACATCGTCGTGTATAGTTGGGTGTGGTGAACGCGGGAATGAGATGACGGACGTATTGAACGAATTCCCTGAATTGATTGATCCAGCCAGCGGTAAGTCCATCATGGAACGGACCATCCTGATTGCTAATACCTCTAACATGCCGGTGGCGGCGCGTGAAGCCTCTATCTATACGGGGATTACCATTGCCGAATACTTCCGTGACATGGGCTATTCCGTTGCCATCATGGCGGACTCCACCTCTCGTTGGGCTGAAGCCTTACGGGAAATGTCTGGTCGTCTGGAAGAAATGCCAGGGGATGAAGGCTACCCAGCTTATTTAGGAAGCCGGATTGCGGAATACTATGAACGGGCCGGTCGTGTAGAGGTCTTAGGTTCTGGTTTAGAAGGGACTATCACTGCTATCGGGGCCGTTTCGCCTCCAGGTGGGGATATTTCCGAGCCAGTTACTCAAAATACCTTACGTATTGTTAAAGTCTTCTGGGGCTTGGATGCCGGTTTGGCGCAACGTCGTCACTTCCCATCTATTAACTGGTTAAACTCTTACTCGCTCTATAGTGATGAAGTTGGTCAATATATTGACCAAACTCAGCAAGTCGATTGGGCAGCGAAGGTCTAAAGGCCATGAACCTGCTCCAAGAAGAGAGTGAATTGGAAGAAATCGTGCGTTTAGTCGGGGTAGATTCCCTGTCGCCAAAAGACCGCATGACTCTCAATACGGCCCGGATGATTCGGGAAGACTTCTTGCAACAGAATGCTTTTGATGAAGTCGATACTTATACATCTTTTGCTAAGCAATATGCTATGTTGACCAACATTCTGCGCTTCCACGAAGTGGCGCAAGAAGCCTTGGTTTTAGGTGCTTATTTCCATGAAATCATGTCTGGGACCGTGGTTGCGGGACCGTATTGCCCTGGAGTAAGTTTATTCCTGAAGCGGAGCTGGATCGTGATGAAGTTGGCCCAAGAAATTGACTCAAAGCATCCATCAAATCTTAGCCCAAGGAGGTGGACTCGATGGCAGTCATTAAAGAATACCGCACGGTCAGGTGAAGTAGTAGGCCCCTTAATGTTGGTTGAAGACGTCCAAGGTTCGCTTTAACGAACTGGTGGAAATCCGCCTACATAATGGTGAGTTCCGTCAAGGGCAAGTCTTGGAAGTCCAAGAAGATAAAGCCTTGGTCCAACTCTTTGAGGGTTCAGCTGGGATTAACCTAGCAAGCGCCAAGGTGCGCTTTACTGGTAGCACTGCATTTAGGGGGTTTCGAGAGACATGGTCAGCCGTGTCTTCAACGAGGATGGGGAAGCCATCGACGGTGGCTGAGACCTCCTTCCTGAACAATACCTCGACATTGATGGTCAGGCTATTAACCCGGTTGCGCGGGATTATCGGATGAATTCATTCAGACGGGGATTTTCAACCATTGACCACCTCAATGACCTTGGTTCGGGGGCAGAAGTACCTGTCTTCTCAGGTTCAGGTCTGCCACATAAGGAATTAGCCGCTCAGATTGCCCGTCAAGCAACCATGCTTAACTCAGATGAAAACTTCGCTGTGGTCTTTGCCCGCTATGGGATTACCTTTGAAAAAGCGGAATTCTTCATGAATGACCTGCATGAAACAGGTGCTATGGACCGTTCGGTCCTCCTTCATCAACAGCCAATGACCCGGCCATCGAACGGTTACGCTCCTCGGATTGCCCTGACGACAACAGAATACTTGGCTTATGAGAAGGATATGCACGTTCTGGTTATTATGACCGACATGACCAGCTACTGTGAAGCCTTGCGTGAAGTCTCAGCAGCACGTCAGGGAAGTGCCAGGTCGTCGTGGTTATCCAGGTTATCTCTATACCAACCTGTCTACCCTCTACGAGCGTGCTGGTCGGATTATTGGTAAGAAGGTTCAGTTACCCAAATTCAATCCTGACCATGCCAGAAGATGACGTACCATCCAATTCCTGACTTGACCGGTTATATCACCGAAGGTCAAATTATCCTATCACGGGACCTCTATAATAGTGGTTTACCGGCCGCACCAGTGTCCTTCCATCCCTGTCCCGTCTTAAAGATAAGGGGTCAGGTGAAGGCAAGACCCGTTACGACCATGCGCCAACCATGAACCAGCTCTTTGCAGCTTATGCGACTGGTAAGCAGGCTAAGGAATTAGCTGTCGTTTGAGAAGTCGGCCCTGTCCGATGTGGACCGTAAATACAGTGAGTTCACCAACCGTTTTGAAGAAGAGTATATCAACCAAGGTTTCTATACCAACCGTTCAATCCAAGAAACCTTAGACTTGGGTTGGGAATTGCTTTCTATCTTGCCACGGACAGAACTCAAGCGGATTAAGGATGATATGTTGGATACCTTCCTTAAACCAGCAGAATAGGGGGATGGAAGATGGCGCGCTTAGATGTCAAACCGACCCGGATGGAACTCAATAACCTCAAGGATCGTCTGAAAATCGCCAGCCGTGACACAAAGCTCCTCAAGGATAAGCGGGATGAATTGATGAGACAGTTTATCGAATTGATCCGGCAAAACAACCAACTTCGTAAGAAGGTGGAAGGGAACTTAGTTGAAGGTATGCAAGACTTCGTGCTAGCTAAGTCCCTAGAGAGCGATGCCATGGTGCAGGAACTCTTCGCTGTACCTTCTAAGGAAGTGGCCTTGCAAATTCGTCTGGACTCTATCATAAGGTGTGGCGGTACCTAAAGCTCTTCGCAGATGTCAAGGAAGCAGCCAATGCTGGCGAAGTACCATACTCTATGTCGGGTCCAACGCAATGGACCAGGCCATTGGCTCGATACGGCCTCCCTGAGACGACCTCTTGAAGTTGGCGGAAATCGAGAGACTGCCAACTCATGGCAGATGAGATTGAAAAAACGCGCATCGCCGTGTTAATGGTTTAGAGTATCAGATTATTCACGCGGTTAGAAGAGACCATTTACTATATCGAAATGAAGCTTGAAGAAAGCCGAACAGGGCCAGCCTGAGTTCGGATGATGAAAGTGAAGAATATGTAAGCTAGAGGCTGGGAGGATTCCCAGCCTCTTTTATCGATAATGCAGACTTGGACACATATTTTTAAAAGATTTCCTTATCGCCAGAGGTCATCCGTTTAGTTTGATGGGTATTTGTGATAGAATAGAAGTAAGCGTATTAGAAAGTCTAGTTAAGGAATGAATGTCATGAAAGATTTACCAATTAGCTATCGATTCAGGTTATGAGGGGCCTGACAGTGGTCAAGCAAAGCCTCAAGCAACTGCCCAATGAATCCATTATTTACTTGGGCGATAATGCCCGTTGTCCTTATGGGCCACGGTCCATGGAAGAGGTTAAGGATTATATTTGGCAGTTAACCCGTTTCCTGCTTAAAAAAGGCATCAAGATGTTAGTCATTGCCTGCAATACCGGGACAGCGGCAGCCTTGGAAGAGATTCGCCAGACCTTGGATATTCCAGTGGTCGGGGTCATTCATCCTGGTAGCCGGGCTGCCATTGAGCGGACAGAGAATAACCATATCGGTGTTATTGGGACCCAGGGGACCATTGCAAGTAACCTCTATGAACGGGTCATGAAGGATAAGGCAGATTATCTGCAAGTAACTAGTGTGGCCTGTCCAAGCTTTGTCCAATTGGTAGAAAATCACCAGCTCAATAGCCCTCTGGCCTGGCAACAGGTTCGAGAAAGCTTAAGTGCCTTTGACCAAACAGGAATCGATACTCTGGTCATGGGTTGCACCCATTATCCCCACCTCAAGCCGCTGATTCAAGCAGTTATGGGGCAAGGGTCACCTTGATTGATTCAGGGGTAGAGACCTTGAATGAAGTCAGCATGCTCTTAGACTATTTTGGCTTGAGTCGCAGTGCCAAAGATGCGCAGATTCAGCCGCCAAGCCAACATTTCTATACGACGGGGGATGCCAAGCAATTCGCCCAGTTCGTGACTGCTTGGTTGGAACAAGCAGAGCCAAACATCGGCCAGTGCCAAATTGAAGGAGATGAGATTCTTGAAGTTAGTCATCGCAACGCAGAATAAAGGCAAAGTAGCCGAATTTGAACGTCTTTTGGGGCCTAAGGGCATTGAAGTTGTCTCGCTCTTAGACTATCCTGATCTACCAGAGGTTGAAGAGACAGGAGACAGCTTCGAAGCCAATGCCCGACTCAAGGCTGAAACCATTGCTAAGCGATTGAATCTACCAGTCTTGGCAGATGATTCGGGTTTAGTAGTGCCCTATCTAAATGGTGCGCCCGGCATCTATTCGGCTCGCTATGCCGGCCAACCCAAGTCTGACAAGGCCAATATTGACAAGCTCTTGCGGGAAATGAGTCAAGCCAGTGGGGACCAACGTCAGGCTTACTTTGTCACTTGCTTAGTGCTAGCCTCGCCTGATTATGACAGTCATGTCGTAGAAGGGCGAGCCTATGGGACCATTGCCCTGGAGCCAAGTGGAGATTCTGGCTTTGGCTACGATCCAGTTTTCTATGTGGAGCAAGAAGGGGCTACCTTTGCCCAAATCCCACTAAGTCGTAAAAACCAAATCAGCCATCGGGCCAATGCCATTAAGGCCCTCTTGGCTAGTCTACCTGAATGGCTTGAGGTGACAGCATGAAAATCTTATTAATGAGTGACAATCATGGCCGTTGGCCTAAAGTCCATGAATTAGTGGAGTATTACCGGCCACAAGTTGATCTTATACTGCATTGTGGTGACTCAGAGTTTGCCCCTGATGATCCCGTCTGGGAAAAAGTAGATGCGGTGGTAACCGGTAATAACGACTATGACCCAGAATATCCGGACGAATTGATTATCAACACGCGCCAAGGTCGTATTTTCCTGACGCATGGCCATTTCCACAATGTCTACTTTAATAGCAAACGGATGGTCAAGGCGGCTCATGACAACCAATGCCAATTTGCTTTCCACGGTCATACCCACGTGGCCTATGCCAAGATTGAGGATGGCGTCTTGCTCTGCAATCCAGGGAGCCTTAACTATTCACGGGGCTCCTTACCATATCGAACCTATGCTATCCTAACTTTTGAACCCCAAACGATTAAAGTGGAGTTCTACGATGATGACAAACATCGTTTGGATCAGTTGACCCAAGTCTTTGATCGAAATTTACTTGAGGAGGCTGGACATGATACATCCCAAAATTGAAGCCTTAGTTGCTAACAAGATGCTGGACTTCATGATTCCAGCGGATAATGTCGCCAATGTCATTGATCAACATACGCTCAGTACCGGGCTATTAATCTTAACCCAGTCCAACTACACCATGATTCCGGTTTTATCAGCCGAGTCTAAGTTGATGAGTCATCTCCATGTCCATGATTATCAAAGCCGTCATGACGGTAGATGCCGATTGAAATGGAGCGCCTGGACGAACTTAGGGTTCGTGATGTTATGCTGAAGTCAACCGGTGCGGGTTCAAGCTAGTTGTCATTTAGCGGAGGTACTCAACTACTTAATTGATCAGAACTTTGTCTGTGTGGTGGATGGGGATAACCGTTTCTTAGGCATTATTACTCGTAAGAACGTTATGCAGCGTCTAACCCATCTTCTGCATTTGACTTCCAATCCTGGAGAGGTGGCTCGCCTTATTAAACTTTTCGAGACTGCTGAAGCAGTGGTCTAGGAAAGGGGGCAGACAGAGACAGTGGATGTCTTCAACCAAATTAGTCATTTAGCCTGGCAGGAAATTCTCAACCGGGTCTGGCAATTTTTCCTAGTAACGGTCATCTTTTGGTTGGGGAGAGGCTTGGTCAATCGCTTCTTCGAATCCAAATTGCGCCACAAGGTCTTTCAGGTAGCACCTAAGACCTCACCGCAAAGACTCCAGACCATTTGGACCATTACAAAAAATGCCATTAACTATGCCTTTTACTTTTTCTATGTCTATGCTGTTCTAGGTATTCTAGGTTTTCCAGTTTCTACCCTAGTGGCTGGGGCCGGGATTGCCGGGGTAGCCGTCGGTTTAGGGGTCAAGGACTTCATTACCGATGTGGTCAATGGTTTCTTCATTATTTTGGAGGGCCAATACGAAGTAGGCGAAGAGGTTAAAATCGGGGATATACGTGGCAAGGTCCAGACCGTGGGAATACGGACGACCATTATTCAGGGGACTAGTGGCAATCGCTACTATATTCCAAATGGGGATATTAGTATTGTCAATAACCTCAGTCGTGAGAACCGCCAAATTGTCATTGATTTACCTATTACAGATCAGACTCAGTTGGAAGATTTGGCCCATCAGGTTCAAATCATTACAGATGGCCTGAGCCAGGACTATGCAGAGGATTTAACGGCTGAACCGGTCATTACTGGCGTGGTAAATGATACGACCACAGGGAAATTTCATTATGAGATTTCCTTCTATGTGACCAATGGTGCCCAGGGACGCTTGACAGGGGCCTTTTATTTCCGCTATTTGACCCAGCTCCAACAAGCTGGAATTCATCTCTTGGATTAAGTGCTTACCTTGTTCTCCTCTTAGAATCGTGGTATGATAAGAACAGTAAAGTTTAACGTGAAAGGATTTGAGGCAGAATGGAATGGACAAGCATTGCAGCCTTAATTGCGGCGCTAGCCTTTGCGATATTAGTCCTCTTTCTGTGTTGGACCTTAATTGGTTTCAACAAAATCATGAAAGAAGTTAAGCAAACGGTGGTCGAGGTCAATGATTCCATCAAAATCATTACCAAAGATGTGGACCAACTCTCAATTGAAGTGGAAGGACTACTTAACAAGTCTAATAGCTTGGTTGATGATCTGAATGGCAAGTTAGCTCAAACTGACCCGCTCTTCAAGGCCGTAGGTGATTTGGGAACTTCCGTCAGTGGCGTACAAGCTTCTACTCGTAAAGTGACCCAATCCTTCAAGGCAGGCCACTTCTTAAAACGCGTGACGCCTTTTGGTGGCCGCAAGCAAGAAGCAGCAGCTAAGACACCAGCAGCGACGGATGTCAAACCGACGACGCCTACAGCTGACAAGCCTAAGCCTAAGGCGACCGGATCACAGTTGGATTACCTAATCCAGAAGAAACCGTCACACACGGCGGGCGAAATTACACTAAAGAAATGAGGTATGTAGCATGTCAAGAAAATCAGGATTTTTTGCAGGTTTAGTATGGGGGAGCCTTGTAGGGGCTGCCGTAGCCCTCTTGTATGCCCCAAAGGCAGGGAAAGAATTGCGGGAGGACTTGACTGAGCGTGCTCATGAATACAAGGACTTAGCAGGTGAACGTTTTGTTGAATATCGCGACCTAGCCTTAGAACGGGCAGGGGAGTACCGCGATTTAGCAGTCGAAAAAGGGGTTAACTTCTATGATGCGGCTAACAGCAAGACGGAAGAGATCCGTGTTAGCTTAGCTAAATCAGCCCAAGAATTGAAGGACCAATTAGTTCACGCGACCTTCCCTTCAAAACAAGAGGAAGTAGCAGAAGATGCTGAGACGGTTATAACGCGAGTTCAAGGAAGCCTTAGAACAACAAGCTAACCAAGCAGAAGAAGCCTAAAAATCTTAACTGGAAACGGCGATATCGTTTCCAGTTTTTGATGGGCAAAAGTCCTGATAAGAAAGCGTTTTGAAAAACAAAATGGCAATTGAAAGCCCCCCTGACATATGGTACACTTAGCAAAGGAATAATCCATCAGCACCAGACGGTGCGATTTTCATTATAAAAAGGAGTTATGTAATATGTCATTAGGCGTACGTTTATTTGCAGAATTTTTAGCCACTGCCATGTTAATCATCTTAGGTAACGGGGCGGTTGCCAACGTTGACTTAAAAGGCACCAAAGCGGGTAGCGGTGAAGGGGCTCATGGTTGGAACCTGATTGCGATCGGTTATGGTTTTGCGGTTATGATGCCAGCCATGATCTTCGGTCATGTCAGTGGTAACCACATCAACCCAGCTTTCACCCTCGGTTTGGCTATCAATGGGAACTTCCCATGGGCAGAAGTTGTGCCTTACATTGTGGCTCAATTCTTAGGGGCAATGTTCGGTCAGCTCTTAGTAGTGGCGATGTACAAGCCTTTACTATGATCAAACAAACCAACCAAGCACACATCTTGGGGACTTTCTCAACAGCTAACGCTGCTAACAGCCAATTGAACGGTTTTGTCGGCGAGTTTATTGGCTCTTTCATCCTCTTCTTCGCAGCAGTAGGGATTACCAAAGGGCAAATGTTCGCTAACAACCCAGGTTTGACTCACTTAGCGCTTGGTTTCTTGGTATGGGCTTTGGTTATCGCAGTCGGCGGCCCAACTGGTCCCGCGCTCAACCCAGCACGTGACTTAGGTCCACGTTTGGTTCACCAATTCTTACCACTTAAGAACAAAGGGGACTCTAACTGGTCTTACGCCTGGGTACCAGTACTTGCCCCAATCTGTGCTGCCATTTTAGCAGTCTTTGTATTCAACACTTTCTTCTTAGTTAAATAAAGACCTTTTTAGAGGCTGGGATACTCCCAGCCTCTTTGCTTGTCTACTAATCAGTCGACCTTAGTGGGTTGTTTACTTAAGCACTGTTTGCCTAGCTGGGAGTGACTCCCGTTAGGCTTCGTGGTATAATAGAAGGTGGAGGTGTCTTATGAGTGAATTAAGCCGTTGGATTGAAGCCTGTGAGGAATGTCAATCCCTGGACCAAGTGAATAGTGTCTTAGAAGGAGCACTCCTAGAGGCACCAGATGATGCCCAAACCTATCAGGGTTTGCTAGATTTATCGGATTACTTTGCTAAGCGGGGCTATCGGGATTGGCAAGTCTGGCTCTTAGACCAGCTCTATCAGCTAACTCATAAGAAAAAGGTAGCTTATTACCTGGCTAAGGCTTGCTTCCAGCTAGCAGATTATTCCAGTGCCTATGAATGGCTCAGCCGGGCCAAGACAGACCAAGCCGTCTTTCTTGTCCAATGGTTAGAGGCTCAGATTCTCTTTGAACTGGGGCAAATAAAGGCCTGCCAGAAGGTCTTACAGGACTTAATTCAGACCTATCCGACTCGATTTGAGCCCTATCAACTGCTAGCTCAAGTCAAGATTGAAGAGGGGGACTATAGCAAGGCTAAATACTACTATCAAGTCTTGTTGGACTACTTCTCAGATAAGGTGGATCGAGCCTTGATTCGGCAAAGGCTGCTGGCTTTAGCCTTAGAAGATGAGATGATTCAGCTAGAATGGATTCAATCCCTAGTAAGTTGGGAAGACCTACCGCTGGTTAGTGCGGAAGATTACTACCTCTTGGCCTTGGCCTATCAAAAGGCGGGGCATCTGGCTCTCGCTTATGAGGCTGCTCAACAAGCCCTTGCCCTGGACATAGATTCCGTGGACATCCACTACCTAGTGGCAGAATTAGCTTTAGGTCTGGGACACCAAGCTAGCTTGAGGGAAAATCTTGACTGGCTCTTTCAAGTGACGCTGGCAGATGACGGGCGCGTGGCGGATTATCTGGCCTTATGCCAGGCTGCCGACTATCTGACGCCAGCCATTCAGGATAAGTTGTTGGATGCCTATTTGCTCCAGGAAGATGAAGATTTGACCTATGCCATTGCCACCTATCTGATTGCTTGGTTAGCTCAGCATGAGGGCGCCCAGGCAGCCTTAGAGGTCTTAGATAGCATGGCGCCAGACTTTCCAGATCCCGAGTATTTGTCTTGTCTCTATGCACCCCTCTATGCGGACCTAGGCCAGCGAGAGCAGGCTCAAGCATCCTATCAAGAGGCCTTGGACCTGATGGCAGGGGATCAGGATTTTTGGTTACAAGCCCGTCAGTATTTTGAGGCTTGGGGCTTAGACCAAGAACTTGCCACTGTAGACCGAATTTTGGCGGAAAGAGACCTGGAGTCTCAGAATATAGAAGAGTAAAGATAAGTCTCAGAAAGGAGGACACACGGTGATTAATAAGCATCAACGTAAACGTCAGTTTATCGCTTGGCTCTTGCAGCATTATCGGCATGCCAACCCAACGGTTAATTACTTCTTAGAGTTTTTAATGGTTCAGCCTGATTATATTCAGTATGTTGAGTTCTCTGATCAAGTCGAATATGCCAGTCACGGTGTCTATATCTCCTATGTGGAACAGACGGCGGTGCCTTTCCGCTACTATAAGGAAGGCAAGTCCTACAGCTCTTGTGAGCAGGCTTTCCACGATTTGAGACTTAATACTCAAGGGGCTCAACCCGTTACTTTTTACATCGAACTCAATATTCCTGACTATATTGCGACCCTCTATCGTTATGATCTCTTTACTCAACCGGACTATTTACCGGAAGATCGGGCATTTTTGGATCAATTGGAAATGGGACTGACTCAGGTTACCCGCCAAGTTAGACGCAAGCAATTGAAGGAGCAGGTCGATCTAGCGTTAGATCAGGGAGCTTTTGATCTCGTCAATCAACTATTAAATCAACTGGAGGAACTAGAAGGGCATGACCAAGACTATTAATCTCAATAATCCCTTGTTTCAGACGGCCATGCCCCTCCTAGAAGCCATTGAGTCTCATGGTTATGAGGCTTATTTTGTTGGAGGTTGTGTGCGTGATGCCCTATTAGGCAAGGAAATTCACGATATCGACATTGCAACCAGTGCAACGCCGGATGAAATTCAGGGGATTTTTCCGGTCACTTTTGATGTGGGCAAGAAGCACGGGACCATTGTAGTGGTCTACAAGAAAGAAAACTATGAAATTACCACCTTCCGAACGGAGGGAAGCTATAGCGATCGGCGCCGACCTGACCAGGTGAACTTTGTTCGCAATTTACGCGAGGACACCTTGAGACGGGACTTCACCATTAATGCCTTGGCCTTGGATCGTTTGGGCAGGGGTCTATGACTACCATGGTGAGAAGAAGATCTAGAAGCGGGCATTATACGAGCTGTTGGGACTGCCCTTGAACGTTTTGATGAAGATGCGCTACGCATGATGCGGGGCCCTGCGCTTTTGCTAGCCAGTTGGGATTTGAGATTGAGTTCCAGACCTTGGAGGCCATTGGCCAACTAGCTCTAACTTATCCTATGTGTCCATTGAGCGCATTCGGATTGAACTCAGTAAGCTCGTGCAGGGTGACTATCTAGGGACAAGCTATAAAGCCTTGACTGAAATCCGGCCTTTGTGCTTATTTATTGGGCATGGAGCAAAGTGGATGCCTTATCGTCTGGCAGCAGGTCTATGAGACTCTGGCTGCCCAAATCGCTGCAGGAATAAGACGTGATGAACGCTTGGTTTGGTGGGCCTTAGTTAAGGCCTTGGGCCTGGACTCAACTCAGGCCCGCGCCTTTTTGCGCGACTGGAAGCACAGCAATCCCTCATTAAAGATGTCAGTGACTTATTGGACTTTGGATCAAGCCTTTGCTTCAGGCCACTGGATGCCTGGCAGCTCTATCAGATGCCAGCCCATGTTTTGGCTATTTACGAGACCTATGCCTATCATCAAGCCTGGTTGAGCCAACCTCATCAACTGACCCAAGCTAAGGCCCAATTGCCGCTTGCCAGTCGGTCGGACTTGGCCATTAATGGGCAAAAGGTCATGGAGGCGCTAGGCTTTAAGTCGAGGCAATGCCGGCCTTGGTCGCCTACTCTTGGAGCTGGAGCGCCAAGTCGTTATGGGGGATTTGCCTAATGACCCAGCCGGTCTCTTGGCCCAAGCTCAAGCGTTAGGAGCTGATTATCTTGAAAGCTAAAGGACTAAGAATTGCGGTTGTCGATTTAGAGACAACGGGCTCTCACCTAGATCAAGGTGATCAAATTATCCAAATAGGGGCTGTCCTGATTGAAGATGGACAAGTCCTAGCTCAACACAGTATGTTACTCAATCCTGAGCGAGACATTCCAACTCATATTACGGCCATCACGGGCATACAACCCGACCAGGTTCAGGATGCGCCGACTTTTAGCCAGGTGGCAGGTCTCTGGTATGAGCGACTCAAAGACTGTTTCTTTGTGGCCCACAATCTAGGTTTTGACTTGACCTTTTTGCAGGCCAAGTTTGCTGAACAAGGCTTAGACTTTCAGCCGCCAGCCTTGGACACTGTCCAATTGGCTAAAATCTTCCTGCCTCAGGCACCAGGTTTTAACTTGCAGGACTTGAGCCAGTTCTTTGGCTTGAACTTTCAAGATGCCCATGATGCCCTGGGGGACGCTCGGATGACGGCTTATTTGTTGGATGTCTTAGCTCATCAGGCAGCTGTTTTGGACTATGGGACTAAGCTGGCCCTGCAGACCAATTTTTTAAGGCCTTGCCCTATCAAGCTAGTCAGTTTCTCAACCAAGCTAGCAGCTTTTTATTGCCAAGTAAAGTTGGCCGGAAGGGGCAGGATGCCAGTCAAGACCGAGCTAGGTCATGCCAGTCTCATTAGCACCAAGCAAAGAACCGCAGTGGCCTATTGGCAGAAAGCCGGTCAGGATAAATCGCCCTTAGTGCTAGAAGCTCAGGCCCGTCAGGACCATCAAGGCTTGGCACTGGCTCTACTCCATGCTTGGCGCCAAGAAGGGGACAAGGCCCTGCTAGTTTTAGAAAATGAGGGTCAAATCAGCCATTGGCAGGCCCTGTGGCAAGAAGTTACAGGGTCAGCAGGCGGGGCATCTACCGACCAGCTTATCAGTTTGTCGATATGGCTTCGGTTTACCAATTCTGCCATGAATTTGATTTAAGCCGGGCCAACCAACAGGAGCTGACCGTTTAGCGGCTGCTTTGGTTTGGTTGACGAACAGCCAGTACGGCTGTTTGGATGAATTGAACTCTGAACTGGATATTAGTCAGATCATGCGGCGCTATGATTTTGTGGCTAAGACGGGTAAGAAGGTGGGCTATCACCGTTACCTGGAGGGGCTTAAAACCAAAGACTTGATTTTAATGAGCCAAAAAGACTGGCTGTCCTTAAAGCAAGTCGCTGACAGCCCGCTGGCCTTTCTGGGTCAGGCTCGGGTTCTAGTCCTAGACCTAGAGGCCAGCTACCAAGGCCTAGTGGACCAAGAAAGCACTACTCTGGATGCCAGCCAGCTCTTTGTAGAGCTGAAGGCTTTACTAGATCAAGGTCAGGAGGAGGCTCAGCTAGAGTCCTGCCTGGCCACTAGCTATGACCTACTAGAAAGTATGCGGGCAGAGTTTGAAGCCAGTGATATAGGAAATGCTAGCAATGATTGGTGGACAGCCTGCCTCGTCAAGGGCAGTTCCCGCTATTTGACCGTCATGGCCCAAGTGGCGACTTTAGGCCGGCATCTAGAGGACTGGCTGAAAATCGCCAAACTGACCGCCAAGCAAAAGCGGCTCTATCGCCAACTAGCTAGCACCTGTCGCCTGCTAGCCAAGCAGTCAGAGGGAACTTATGTCCGACTTCAGGTCAGGTCAGCAATGGCCAGATTCTACCAATTGGCCCTTAGTCGGGTGCCTTTAATCATGAGAAACAAGCACTTGCCTCAGTTAAGCCAATACCGCCAGCTAGCTTTCTTGTCAGACGGTCAGTATGACCAGCCTTTAGGCTATGGCTTGGCACGCTTTCTGGCAAGTGGAGGCCACTCATTTGAGCTTACCTGAGCAGAGGGCAGGTCACCAGTCTGACCCTCCAGGTGCCATTGGCTTATGCCCAGTCAGGCCAGAGCTATGAGGAGGCCGAGCAATTGTTGGCCTTTATCAAGGACCATCTGGCTGAGAAGGGGACCAGCCACGTCCTAATCCTTGCCAATAATAAGGCCCAAGCCCAGACATACTATCGTCTCCTATGGGAAAGTTCCCTGCTGGAAGAGGGCTACCTGATTTATAGCCAGGGACAAAATGGCAGCCTTAAGAAAATTAAGCGCCGCGCCGAAGCCGATGACAAGGCCATTGTCATTGTGCCCAGACGCCTCTTCCTAGAGGAGTCCTTCACCTTGTCAGTCGATCAGCTCTTAGTGGTCCTAGACCGTCTACCATTTCGATTCCTTGACCAATGAGCGGACCCTAGGCCAAAGTCAGGTGCTTGGCTTATCAGACAACCAGGCCTTTGATCAACTGACCCTACCGCAAATGATTTTCCGTCTTAAGAAATTGCTGGCTCAGGTCGCTAGCTCTAGTTGCAAGGCGGACTACTATCTCCTAGATGAACGCGTTTGGACTCGTTATTATAGCCCTAAGGTTGAGGAATACTTGGCGCCCGCCATTGACCTGGTTTCCATCCTGCCCAGTCACTAATCCAGCCTAGTCAGCTAGCCAAAAATTCATGCAATTTTGGAGAAATTATGGTATGATAGTACAGATAAGTGGCGACAGGAGGAGTCAAGTATGTTAAACCGCAAGTGGTCTCAGGACTGACGCTCTTTTCCTCATCATCTTTCTCATCTTTGCTTGGGTCTTCTATTCAAGCCAAGCTAAATCGCACCAAGCTCAGCAAGAAGCTGTGCGATTGATTGAGACGGACTACACTGTCAAAGACGTCAAAAAATTCTACTGGACGACCATCTCTGAGGCTTACTTTGCCTTGGATTTTGTGGATGACAGTGGCCAAGAACGTTATGCGATTGTGAAACGTGAGGGTGGGACCGTTAATTACTACACGCCGAGTCAGATTATCTCAGAAGAGGACGCCAAGGCCATTGCTTTAGCAGACAATGAGAATTATAAGATTATGCAGGCGCGTTTGGGCATGATCAAAGACACGCCCGTCTGGGAAATCACCATCAAGAATGATAATAATACCTTGACCTATTACTACCTCAATGCGCAGGATGGGTCCTGGTTACAAAAAATCGAAAAATATTTAAGACAAGACTATGGAGGCAGGCAGAATGCAGACAATTACCATGCGTCAAGCAGCAGATTATATCGATCAAACGGTCATCATTAAGGCATGGGTGACCAACAAACGGAGCAGTGGGAAGATTGCCTTCTTACAATTGCGTGATGGCTCCGCTTATTTCCAAGCCATTGTGGTCAAGGCCGATGTCAGCGAAGAAACCTTCGCGTTGGCTAAGGGGCTTAACCAAGAAACCAGTGTGAAGGTAGTCGGTAAGATTCAAGCAGACACTCGTTCAGCTTTAGGCTATGAGCTCTTGGTTCAAGACATTGAAGTGATTGGTGAGAGTCATGACTACCCAATCACACCAAAAGAACACGGGACTGACTTTCTTGATGGACCACCGCCACCTCTGGCTTCGTTCATCTAAACAACATGCCATTATGCAAATTCGTAACGAAATCATCCGGGCAACCTATGAGATTTATGAACCAAGAAGGCTTGATTAAGGTAGACCCACCAATTTTGACGGGTTCTGCGCCAGAAGGGACTACTGAGCTCTTCCATACCAAGTACTTTGATGAAGATGCCTTCCTTTCCCAGTCTGGTCAGCTCTATCTAGAAGCAGCAGCTATGGCTTTCGGTAAGGTCTTCTCCTTCGGGCCAACCTTCCGGGCTGAAAAATCTAAGACCCGTCGTCACTTAATTGAATTTTGGATGATGGAAGTAGAACTAGCCTTCGTTGAACACGAAGAAAACCTGCAATTCCAGGAACGTTATGTGGCTCACCTGGTTCGCAATGTGATTGATCACTGTGGTCTGGCACTTAAGACCTTGAACCGTGATGTGGCAGTCTTGGAACAATACACCAAATTGCCTTATCCACGTATTAGCTATACAGATGCCATCAAGCTCTTGAACGACAATGGCTTTGATGATATCCAATGGGGCGATGACTTTGGTTCACCACATGAAACCTTCATTGCCAGCCAATATGACCGTCCAATCTTCATCGTCAACTATCCTAAGGCCATCAAGCCATTCTACATGCGCATTAATGAAGAAGACCCACGTACAGTTCTATGTGCGGATATGATTGCACCAGAAGGTTATGGTGAAGTCATTGGGGGGTCTGAACGGATTGTGGACTTTGAGACCTTAGATGAAAATATTAAAGCTTACAACTTAGATCCATCTGCTTATGCTTGGTACCTTGACCTCCGTAAGTATGGCGCTGTGCCACACTCTGGTTTTGGTCTTGGCTTGGAGCGGGCAGTGGCTTGGTTATCAGGGATTGAACATATCCGTGAAACCTCACCATTCCCACGTTTGCTCAACCGTATGTTACTTTTATATAAAATTCCCATTATATCATATATGATATAATGGGAAATTTTTGTTAAGAAAAACCACCCTAGCTTTACTTAGCTAGGTGGTTGGAGGAGGACGAAAGCTTTAGAAGCTTAAGGGTTGAAAGAAACATGGACATGGTCGTAGTGGTTGGCTGTGTCTCCACCACGGTCTGGCATCAGGTTCCAGGTATTCGCTGGCCCATAGTAACTATCGTAGTTAGCGTAGAAACGTTGTTTCCAGATAACATAGTTGATGTCATTGCTTTCCATATCGGAAGTGGCGTAGTTGGCAATCTGGTCACCTAGCTCGGTATTATCGTTGACTACGAAGTCAACGGCTAAGCCTTTGCCATGGTCATCGTTAGAGCCTGGACGGTAGAGGCTGAAGTTAGTAACACCAAACTTATCTGCAACTTCTTCCTTTGTACTCAGCTCGCTTTTGGTCGCAAGCCTTGGTTGGCTGGGTTGGCAGCCGCCCGGGCAGCATAGTCAGTTGAAGCTGGCTGCTCTTGAGTCGTTTGGTCCTGAGCAGGCTGGGTCTGAGCTGATTGCTCTTGAGTCGTTTGGTCTTGAACTGGTTGTGTTGCTTGTTCCTGACTCGTTTGCTCTTGAGCCGTTGGGTTTGCCTCAGCTTGCTGACTAGGACTTTGTTGGCTTTCTTGGCCATCTGTAGGAGTATTGGTTTGATTTACTCCCTGTAGGGATTGGCAGGCGCAGCGTCTCTTGCATCTTTTTCTGGCTGGTTAGCCGGAGTAGGCGTTTGAGGACGAGCTTCTTCTTGAACGGTCGGTAAGCCTGATTCCTTGACATCGTCGCCGATGACAGGGGCTTGATCAGCATTGCCTTGATTAGACGTTTGAGCTGGTTTTTTTCTGGCTTAGCAGGTGTTTGAGGCGTCGCTGGTTTGTCAAGCTTGGTTGGCTTGACTTGGTTATTTGGCGTTTGAGGGCTAGTAGCTGTCGGTTGAGCTGGCGTAACAGCCTCTGGCTGGCCAGGAATTTGGGTGACCGGAGACAAGTCTTGGCTAGCAGCTCCCTGATCTTGGACAGGACTTTCCTCAACAAGAGCTTGTACTTGCGGGTTAGTTGGGGCAGTCGCCTGGTTTTGATTAAAGTCAACTTGGCTAGTTTGGCCATCAATGGTGATTGTATTTTGAGTCAAGTCAGCCCGAACACTAGGGACTTTCTTGATTTTGGTCTGGGGTTTGAATTTCCAGACTAGTCACTTTGTGGTTACTATCTAAGGTAGCCGTTAAAACAGTACCTGGGAAAATTAAATCGGCGTCTGCAATTTCATTAATAGAAACCAAAACTTGAAGGTCGACTTCAAGGGCTTCTGCGATGGCTGAGAGGGTGTCGCCATATTGAACTGTATAGCTGAGTTTGTCAGCTTGTTTGGAAATATCTTCTTTAATTTGGCTGACCGTCCGAGGCGTCCATTGGGAGGCTTCTTGGGCTTGAGCTCGAGTCAAGGGGAGTGCGAGTAAAGCCGCTGCTGACGTTAAGAGCAGTGTTCTTTTAAGTGTTAATTTCATAATCACGCTTCCTTTGCTTGTTGATGAGACCATCATAGCATAGAAGTCAGGCTAGAAAGGCCCATTTTATGGAGACTTAACCCAATCATAGGACATCTGTAATCTCTTTTTTCACATGGGACTGTGCTAGGACTAAGCTGTAATATATGAAATAGCAAAGTTCTCAAGCTAGCTTAGTCAAGGGCTTAAAATTTAGTCTATTTTCCTGGCTTAGGGCTTGATTTTTCCTAGCTTTTATCGTATATTTAGAGACGTGGTCGTTTGTTGCTTTATCGATGTTCGGCTACTTATAACACCCCGGCTCAGTTTAACGAATCACCAACGTTTTACTTAGCTTGTGGGATACTATATCGGAAAGAGGTGAAACTGAGATGGCATTATCAAAAGAGCGTAAAAATGAAATCATTAAAGCTTATGCTACTCACGAAGGGGACACTGGTTCTCCAGAAGTACAAGTTGCGGTTTTAACTGAAGATATCAATATCTTAACTGACCACATCCGTACTCATAAGAAAGACTATCATTCCTACCGCGGTTTGATGAAGAAAGTTGGGCGTCGTCGCCACTTGCTTTCTTACCTGCGTGAGAAAGATATTCAACGTTACCGTGAATTAATCCAACGTTTAGGGTTTACGTCGTTAATTTTGGTAGCAGGGCGGCTACGGCCGCCTTCTTTTTTTAGAGCTTTACCATGGAATATGTGCTAACCAAATAAGAGCCGGGCAGGGCAGCTTGGCCAGTTCTTATTTGATTAGTCATGTTCCATATCAAGGGAGCAATCCCAATTTATAAGGAGGACATTCCATGTCAAACAAACATGTATTTTCTACAACTTTAGCGGGCCGTCCGCTATCTGTGGAAATTGGCGAATTAGCCAAACAAGCCAACGGCGCCGTATTAGTTCGCTACGGTGACACTGTGGTTTTATCTGCAGCCGTTGCATCTAAGAAAGCCGGGACCGGTGACTTCTTCCCGTTAACTGTCCACTACATCGAGAAGATGTATGCGGTCGGTAAAGTCCCAGGGGGCTTCATCAAGCGTGAAGGCCGTCCATCTGAAGCGGCAACCTTAACCAGCCGTTTGATCGACCGTCCACTACGTCCAATGTTCCCAGAAGGCGTTCGTAATGAAATTCAAATTACCAACACCGTTCTATCAGTTGACCAAGACTGCACCCCAGAAATGGCCGCTATGTTAGGGGCTTCCCTGGCCTTAGCTGTGTCAGACATTCCATTTGACGGGCCTGTTGCCGGTGTTAACGTAGGGCGCGTCAATGGGGAGATTGTCATCAACCCAACGGTTGCCCAAGCAGAATTATCTGATATCGAATTAACGGTTGCCGGTACGGCGACTGCCATCAACATGGTGGAATCTTCTGCCAAAGAAGTATCAGAAGCAGATATGTTAGAAGCCTTACTCAAAGGTCATGCTGCCATCAAGGAATTGGTAGCCTTCCAAAATGAAATCGTCGCTCAAATCGGTAAAGAGAAATTCGAGTTTACCTTGGCAGAAGTGGCGCCAGAAGTGGCAGCTCAAGTAGGGGAACGCTACAAGTCTCGCATGATTCAAGCCATCCAAACTCAAGAGAAGAAAGCACGTGAAGCAGCTGTTGACGCTGTTATGGAAGAAGCAACTGAATTCTTTGCAGCAGTATACGCTGACCGTGATGACTATGATCAGCTCATGAAGGACGTATCCACTGCCTTACACGACTTAGAGAAGGACGAAGTTCGTCGTCTCATCACTAAGGAACGTGTTCGTCCAGACGGTCGTCGCATCGATGAAATCCGTCCGTTGAGCTCTTCTGTGGCCCTCTTGCCACGCGTTCATGGTTCGGGTCTCTTTACTCGGGGACAAACCTCAAGTCTTGACTGCTGCTACCTTGGCACCGCTCGGTGAGCATCAAGTAATCGATGGTTTAGGCATCGAAGAAGGCAAACGTTTCATCCACCACTACAACTTCCCTAACTTCTCTGTCGGCGAAACAGGTCGTGTGGGTAGCCCAGGTCGTCGTGAAATTGGTCACGGTGCCTTAGGTGAACGCGCCCTCAAACAAGTGATTCCTGCGCCAGAAGATTTCCCATACACCATTCGGTTGGTATCTGAAGTCTTGGAATCTAACGGTTCTTCTTCGCAAGCAAGTATCTGTGCCGGCACTTTGGCACTCATGGATGCAGGTGTGCCAATTAAGGCGCCAGTAGCAGGGATTGCCATGGGCTTGGTCATGGAAGGGGAAGACTACACCGTCTTAACTGATATTCAAGGTCTGGAAGACCACCTAGGTGATATGGACTTCAAGGTTGCCGGGACAGCTGCCGGGATTACAGCCTTGCAAATGGATATCAAGATTCAAGGGATTACCGAAGCCATCTTAACAGAAGCTTTGACGCAAGCTAAGAAGGCCCGTTTAGAAATCTTGGATGAATTGGTCTCTACCTTACCAGAAGCTCGTAAGGAATTGAGCCCATACGCACCTAAGATTGACATCATCCAAATCAACCCAGATAAGATTAAGGTGGTCATCGGTCGTGGTGGGGAAACCATTAACGGCATTATTGACGCAACTGGCGTTAAGATTGATATCGACCAAACGGGTAATGTCTCTATCGCGTCTAGCGACCAAGACATGATTAACAAGGCTCGTCAAATGATTGAAGACTTAGTTCGTGAAGTTGAAGTAGGCCAAGTCTACACTGGTAAAGTTAAGCGCATTGAGAAATTCGGTGCCTTCGTAGAAGTCTTGCCAGGTAAAGACGGTTTGGTTCATATTTCTGAATTGGAACACCGCCGTGTGGCACAAGTCGAAGACGTGCTCAAGATTGGCGATGTCGTAGAGGTCAAAGTCATCGAAATCGACAACCAAGGTCGAATCAACTTGTCTCGTAAGGTCCTCTTACCTAAAGACTAATTCACTATCATCACTCAGGCTAGGAAGATTCTCCTAGCCTTTTTTGTATGCTTACCTCTTTGCCGCAAGCAAACACGAACGTTAAGTTGACAAGTGGTAACAAAGTTCGAATATCCCTTTTATTTGCTAGCCAGGAATCCTATAATAAGGGTAGATAGGACTTAAGAAGCTTTGCTTAGAGAAAGGGTGTTAGTGTGGTAAAAGTAGCAGTTATTATGGGGTCCAAGTCAGATTACGCCACCATGGTCGAAACCTGTCAATTATTGGATCAATTCGGGATTCCTTATGATAAGAAGGTCGTAAGTGCCCATCGGACACCAGATTTGCTGGTTAGCTTTGCTAAAGGAGCAAGACAAGCTGGCTATTCATTGATTATCGCTCGCAAAGCAGGAGGAGCTCGCTCATTTACCGGGATGGTTGCGTCTATGACAACCTTGCCGGTTATTGGTGTGCCCATTAAGTCTTCGACTCTAAGCTACCTTTGATTCCCTCTATTCCATCGTCCAAATGCCCTATGGCGTGCCCTGTCAACACCATGGCCATTGGGGTGGCCGGGGCAAAAAATGCGGCCGTCAGTGCTCTGGCTATGTTGGGCATGACGGATCCAAGCTATGCCCAAGTTTATCAAGATTTTAAGTTAGAACAAGAACGCCTAGTATTGGAAGAGATGACACTATGAAGATAATTTTACCCGGCCAAACCATTGGCATTATTGGAGGCGGTCAGCTAGGTCGCATGCTGGCTATGAGCGCTAAGGAAATGGGCTATAAGATCGCTATCCTGGACCCAAGCAAAGATGCTTGTGCCCGTCACTTTGCTGACACCTTCATCCATGCGGATTTTGATAACCGTAATGGTTTAGAGCGCCTCTGCCATATCTCGGATGTCGTGACTTTTGAGTTTGAGAATATTGACAGTGACCTCCTGGCTGAACTAGAAAAAGACTACCATATTGTGCAGAGCGCGAGCCTACTCAAGACCGCGCAACATCGCTTGCTAGAGAAGGAGTTTGCCCGTTCCTTGGGTATCGAAACAGTTGACTACCAGTATGTGGATGGAGACACGACTGGCGTCCAAGTAGACGGCACCTATCTCATGAAGACCGTGCGCTTTGGCTATGATGGCAAGGGCCAAAGTCAGATTACAGAGGCCAGTCAGGTCCAACCCTACACCTTGCTAGAACGTCTGGTGCCACTGGATAAGGAAATTTCTGTGGTGGCCTACAAGGATCGGACGGGCATTGGTATCGTGGCGGTCGTTGAAAATGAGCACCGCCATAACATTCTCTACCGGTCCATTGTCCCGACGACAGCAAGTCCAGAACAGGAAGCGCAAGCCATTGATTACACCCGTCGTATTCTAGAGGCGTCTGATTATTATGGTGTCCTAACGGTTGAATTCTTCATTTCCCAGGGGCGCGTCATCTTTAACGAAATGGCGCCACGGGTCCATAATTCGGGCCACATCACCATGCAGTCCGCCAATAAGTCCCAGTTTAGAGCCCATATTGAAGCTATTTGTGGACTAGAAGTTGGGCCCATCCAGAATCAAGCAACTACCCTCTATAACATCCTAGGTCAGGACTTGAGCTACTTCCTCAAGCTGATTCAAGAGCGACCAGCCCACCTACATCTCTATGAGAAGGAGCCACGTCAGGACCGTAAGATTGGCCATATTAATTTCCCAGGACATATTAGATTGGAGGAACCCTTCATTGGATAAGCGAATTTTTGTTGAAAAGCGTGAGCAGTATAGACAGGAAGCTAGCCAACTCATGGATAAGTTGAATAGTGAGTACGGCTTGGGCTTAGAGGACTTACATGTCTATGTTATCTATGATATTTACGGCATCGACTCCGCCACTTATGAGCAAGCTAAGTCTTCCGTCTTCTCCGAAGTCATGATTGACCAAGTCTATGAAGATTTGGACTTAGTGTCTGGCCACTATCTAGCTTATGAAGTCCTGCCAGCCCAATATGATCAACGGGCAGACTCTGCCATGCAGGCGATTGCCCTCCTTAATCAAGAAGCCAAAGTCTTGGTTCGTAGTGGTAAACTGGTTACCTTTGACAAGGCCTTAAGCCCTCAAGCCTTAAGCCAAGTAGAAAAATACTTGGTGAACCCAATTGAGGCCCGCATCAAAGACTTGTCAGTCTTGGAATTCTCGCTGGACTCTGAACCCAAGCCACTTAAAGATTTAAGCGGCTTTGGCAATTTTGGCGACCAAGAATTACTGGCACTTAAGGCTGACTTGTCTTTGGCCATGAACCTGGAGGATTTACGTTTCATTCAGGGCTATTTTGTCAGCGAAAAACGAGATCCAACTGAGACGGAAATTTATGTCTTGGACTGCTACTGGAGCGACCACTGCCGTCATACCACCTTTGAGACAGTCTTAGATCAAGTCATCATTAATTCCGATAAGTTCCAAGTACAAATGCAGGAAGCCTTTGACTACTATGTAAAAATTCGCGACGAGTTAGGAATCACCAAGCCTATGACCTTAATGGATATGGCTAGCATCATGGGCAAGTACCATGTTCGAGTTCTCAAAGACCAAGCCATTGAAGTCAGTGAAGAAATCAATGCCTGCTCCTTCTTCGTAACCGTCAATAATAAAGGGCAGGAAGAAGAATGGCTAGTTCAATTTAAGAACGAAACTCACAACCATCCGTCTGAAATTGAGCCATTCGGGGGCGCTTCAACCTGTATTGGGGGGGCTATCCGAGATCCTCTATCAGGTCGTTCCTATGTCTATCAAGCCATGCGGGTCTCCGGTATCGGCAATATCTTGCAAAAGCGGGAAGAGACCCTAGAAGGTAAGCTGCCTCAGGTGACCATTTCGACTGGAAACAGCCCACGGTAATTCCTCCTATGGTAACCAAATCGGCCTGGCAACTACCTTTGTCCGCGAGCTCTATGATGATTCTTATGTAGCCAAACATATGGAAGTAGGGGCTGTGGTCGGTGCGGTCAAGGTGGGGAACTACCAACGCCAAAGCCTAGTTCCTGGCGATATTGTGGTCATGATTGGGGGCCGTACAGGGCGCGATGGTATCCAAGGGGCTAGTGGCTCTTCCGTTGAACATACCAGTGATTCCCTAGAGACCGCAGTCAGCTGAAAGCACAAAGGAACGCTCTGAAGAACGTAAGTTACAACGTCTCTTCCGTCGCCCAGAGTTAACTCGATTAATTAAGAAATGTAATGACTTTGGTGCAGGTGGGGTCTGTGTAGCCATTGGTGAATTAGCCGAAGGCATTGAGATTCATTTGGATAAGGTTCTGACTAAGTATCAAGGCTTGAATCCAACTGAGCTAGCCATTAGCGAGTCCCAAGAACGTATGGCAGTAGCCATTGATCCAGCGGACTACCAAGCCTTTTTTTGACATGTGCAGGGCTGAAAATATTGAGTATGCCCATGTTGCCACCATCACAGACCGTCGTCGCCTGGAAATGTTCTATGGCCAAGAGAAGGTTGTGGATATGGGGCTGACTTCCTGGCAACGGCCGGTGTTCGCCAACATACCAAGGCTCGCCTAGTCGATAATGTGGGTGCCAATCCATTTCTAGCTAAGCAAGTTAGCAAGGAAGCGATCTTAGCTGAATTAGCTAGTTTGAATGTGACTTGCCAAAAGGGGCTAGCTCAACAATTCGATGCTTCGATTGGTAATAGCACCGTCTTGATGCCATTTGCGGGTAAGCACCCAGCCTAACACCTGTTCAAGCCAGTGTCCAAGCACTGCCAACTCTACATTCAACTAGTGACACGGCCACCATCCTGACCTATGGTTTCATTCCTAAAATCTCTCACTACTCCCCATTCTTATCAGCTATCTATGCCGTACTAGAATCAGTTGCCAAGGTCTATGCCGTCGGCGGGACCAAGGAATCTCTCTACTTCTCTTTCCAGGAATACTTCGAAAAATTAGGCCAAGACCCGGCTAAGTGGGGCAAGGTGACGCAAGCCTTGTTAGGTTCTCTAGTAGCCCAAGAAGCGATTGGACGCCCAAGTATTGGGGGTAAGGACTCAATGTCGGGGACCTTCCACGACTTGAATGTCGTGGAAACCTTGATTTCCTTTGCCTGTGCGCCGGTCAAAATTGCCGACGTTATCACGCCAGAACTTAAGGCAGTGGGTAACAAACTCTATCATGTGCCAGTTATTCGCGATGACCAGGGTTATCCAGACTTGGCTGCCACGATGGCAAACTATGAGAAAGTACATGCCCTCATTCAAGAGGGGAGCGTTGTCTCCGCCTATGTCCAAGAAGAGGGCAGCCTAACAGCTTCCCTAGTTAAGATGGCCCTGGGAGCTGGTTTGGGCTTTGAGATTGAGTCTGTCAATGCGCTCAACTTTGATGTGGCTTCCTTATTAATTGAAAGTACGCGGGAGCTAGCAGACTTCACTTACCTAGGCCAGGTTCAAGCAGAGGGCCACTACCAAGTGAATGGTTTGAGCTTCAGCCAGGATCAACTTTACCAAGCCTACACTCAAACACTAGAAGACATCTATCCTCTCTACCAAAACCAAGAGGCAGACGCGACTGAGAACTTGACGCAAGAGGCAGACCAAGTCTATGCCTATCCAGAATATGTGGAGCAAGTTCAAGTGGTTATCCCTGTCTTTCCAGGTACCAACTGTGAATACGATAGTGAGCGGGCTTTTGTAGAAGTGGGGCTAAGGCCCAGTCAGTGGTCATTCGTAACCAAAGACCTGGCGACATTGAAGCCTCTGTCAAAGACTTTGTCTCAGCCATCAAGGCCAGCCACATTATTTTCTTCCCAGGTGGTTTCTCAAGTGGGGATGAGCCGGATGGTTCAGCTAAATTTATCGTTAACTTCCTCAAACATCCAGAAGTGACAGCTGCCATCCATGCCCATTTAGCTGACAAGAAGTTAATCCTCGGTATCTGTAACGGCTTCCAAGCCCTTATTAAGTCAGGTCTCTTGCCATATGGGCAAATCAAAGACCTAGCACCTAGCGACTTGACCCTCTATCGCAACGATTCCTATCGTCATATTTCAACCACAGCCGTGACCCGTGTAGCCTCTACTCGTTCGCCTTGGACCCAAGGCTTCCAAGCAGGCCAATTGCACGAAGTGGCCTTTCAGCCATGGGGAAGGGAAACTGGTTGATGAGTCCGTGGAAGCTTTTCAAAAGATTTGGTGACCTTCCAATATTGTGACTATGACGGTCAAGCAACGCTAAATGGACGCTTTAACCCTAATGGTTCTAAGCTAGCCATCGAAGGCTTAGTCAGCCCTGATGGTCTGATTCTGGGTAAGATGGGGCACAGCGAACGTTATCATCAAGGACTTTATAAGACCAATACAATTCCAGGTCAGCAATCCATCTTTGCAAATGGGGTTGGCTACTTTAAGGGAGGAAAATAAACCATGAAACTCTTATACGAAGGCAAAGCTAAACAACTCTTTGATACCGGTAATCCTGAAGAAGTCTATGTTCACTATAAGAATAGTGCTACTGCCTTTAACGGGGTTAAGAAGGAAGAATTTGATGACAAGGGTAGACTTAACAATGCCATCACCAGTTTGATTTTTACCTATCTAGCAGAGCAAGGCATCCCAACTCATTTTATTAAGCAGGTTAATGAAACCGACCAAGTCTGCCGCCATGTGACCATTATTCCCTTGGAAGTCATTACCCGCAATATCGTGGCAGGCTCCATGGCCAAAAAATATGGGCTAGAAGAAGGACGCCAATTAGCTAAACCAGTCTTTGAATTGAGTTATAAGAATGATGCGCTAGGCGACCCGCTTATTAATGATGACCATGCAGTGGCTTTGGAACTAGTGACGGAAGCGGAACTAGCGCAAATTAAAGACTTAACCGCTCGCATTAACCGAGCCCTGCAAGACTTGTTCCTAGAAGTGCCAACTTGATTTTGGTAGACTTCAAGATTGAGTTTGGCAAGACTAGCGACGGACAGATTATACTAGCCGATGAGATTTCACCTGATACTTGTCGACTCTGGGACAAGGACACCCGAGACAAATTAGATAAGGACCGCTTTAGACGTGATCTGGGTGATGTCATGGCAGCCTACAAGGAAGTATTAGGGAGATTAGAAAATGCGCGGAATTAATGAAGAATGTGGGGTGTTCGGGATTTGGAACCATCCCGAAGCTAGCCATGTGACCTACTTTGGTCTCCATAGTCTCCAACACCGTGGCCAGGAAGGGGCTGGGATTGTAGCCGGATCTAGTCAAGGTTTAGATAACCACCGTGGTCACGGTTTAGTCAGTGAGGTCTTTCGTGATGATAGTATTTTGGATCGTCTGTCAGGTGACCGGGCAATTGGCCATGTTCGTTATTCTACCTCTGGTACCAATCATATTGAAAATGTGCAACCCTTTCTTTCATTTCTATGATATGGATTTGGGAATTTGCCATAATGGGAATTTGGTCAATGCTCGTGCATTACGCAAGCACCTTGAAGAGCGGGGCCATCTTCCATTCTTCCTCTGATACGGAAGTCTTGGTTCACCTCATTCGCCACAGCCAAGCGGAGACCTTCGAAGGTAAACTTCAAGAGGGACTCAATCAACTGCGTGGCGGTTTTACCTATCTGATTGTCACCAAGGATGCCCTCTATGGAGCGGTGGACCAGCATGCCTTGCGCCCTCTAGTAATCGGAAAGATGAAAAATGGGGCCTATGTTGCCGCCAGTGAGACCTGCGCCATTGATGTGGTCGGGGCAGAGTTCGTCTGCAATATTATGGCCGGTCAATATGTTGTCATCAACGACCAAGGCATTCGGATTGAAGCCTATGCGGCACCTCAAGCCCCTGCGGTCACTGCCATGGAATATGTCTATTTTGCTCGGCCTGACTCAGTTATTGCCGGTCAGAATGTCCATGCCACCCGTAAACGGGCTGGCCGTCGCCTAGCTCAAGAAGCCCTGCTCAGGCCGACATGGTCATTGGGGTACCTAATTCATCACTCTCAGCCGCTACCGGCTATGCTGAAGTATCCGGATTGCCCTATGAAATGGGCTTGATTAAGAACCAATATGTAGCCCGGACCTTTATTCAACCTACTCAAGAATTGCGGGAGCAAGGGGTTCGTATGAAACTTTCTGCCGTCAAATCCATTGTGGGTGGCAAGCGAGTCGTCATGGTAGATGATTCCATCGTGCGGGGGACCACCTCGCGTCGGATTGTCCAATTACTTAAGGAGGCCGGCGCCAAAGAAGTTCATGTGCGGATTGCGGCGCCACCTATTCTCTTCCCATCCTTCTACGGCATCGACATGTCGACTTCTGGGGAATTGATTTGCGCCAATCACAGTTTGGAGGAAGTTTGCCAACTTATTAATGCAGATAGCTTGGCCTTTCTCAGTGAAGAAGGACTCAAAGACGCGATTGGCCTAGAGGCTGAAGGTCCTAACAAGGGACTCTGCATGGACTGCTTTTCTGCCGACTATGTAGCCGGTCTACACGATTATGAGCAGCAATTCTATGACTCGCTGACCCCTATTCAACAAGCCTATTTAGCCAAAAAGGAGGCCCAACATGAGTAAACACTATGCAGCTAGTGGCGTGAGCCTTGAAGCCGGTTATGAATCTGTCGAACGTATTAAGAAACATGTAGCCAGAACCAAGAATCTTGGCATGCTAGCCTCCATCGGAAGCTTTGGTGGCTGCTTTGATTTGAGCGCCTATCATTTCAAAAATCCCGTCTTAGTAAGTGGGACCGATGGGATAGGGACCAAGCTCAAGCTGGCCTTTGAGCTTGACATCCATAACACCATTGGGATTGATGTGGTGGCTATGTGCGTTAACGATATCTTGGCCCAAGGTGCTAAGCCACTTTTCTTCCTAGATTATCTTGCGGTAGGTAAGAACTATCCGGAGCAAATCGAAGCCATTGTCAGTGGCGTGGCTGATGGCTGTGTCCAAGCTGGCTGTGCCATTGTAGGTGGTGAGACAGCTGAGATGGCGGGCTTCTATGAAGACGGCGAGTATGATATTGCCGGTTTCTGTGTAGGAGCTCAAGAGAAGGAACTCTTACTTTCTCCTGACAATACGCGAGCTGGTCAAGTTGTGGTTGGTCTCCCTTCAAGCGGTGTCCATTCAAATGGTTTTTCACTTGTTCGTAAGATTATTAGCGACCATGATTTAGACCTCAAGTCAGCCTTTGGCAACTCGACCTTAGGTGAGACCCTCCTTACGCCTACGCGGATCTATGCCAAGGAAGTGGAAGCCGTTATGGCCCAAGTCAAAGTGGCCGGTATCGCTCATATTACGGGGGGTGGCTTCCATGAGAATCTACCTCGTTGCTTGGCCCCCGGACTGGGTATGAGCCTTGATAGTAAGGCCTATCAAGTGCCAGAAATCTTCCACTATTTGAGTCAAGTAGGACAGGTAGACTGGGAGGAAATGTATCATGTCTTCAATATGGGGGTTGGACTAGCCTTTGTAGTAGAGCCTGAAGATGTTAAAACCGTCTTGGACCTCCTGCCAGATGCCTTTGTTTTAGGCCAAGTAACTGACCAAGAAGGGATTGTTATCTCATGACCCAAGCCAAAAAACGCGTCGCCATCTTCGCCTCAGGGACCGGGTCTAACTTTCAAGCTTTAGCCGATGATGACCGACTGAAGGAAGTCATGACTATCAACAAATTAGTCTGTGATAAGCCTGGCGCGCCAGTGGTGGCCAAGGCCCAAAGCCGTGGCATCGACTGCTTTGTCTTTAGTCCTAAGGATTATGCTAGCAAGGCTGAGTTTGAAGCAGCCATTCTAGAGGCTATTGGGCCAGTTGATCTGATTATCTTGGCAGGTTACATGCGGATTGTTTCTCCTTACCTTTTAGAGCATTACAAGGGGCCCATGATTAACTTGCATCCTTCCTTGTTGCCAAAATACAAGGGAGTTGATGCCATTGGTCAAGCCTACCGGGCAGGAGATAGTGAAATCGGCATTAGTGTCCACTATGTCAATGAAGAGCTAGACAGTGGCCAGGTCATTGCCCAAGCCAGTCTCCAACATCCAGCGGATGAATCCCTGGAGGAGTTGACGCAACGTATTCACGACTTGGAGCATGAACTGCTACCTCAGGTCGTCTATCAATTACTAACCCAAGAATGAGAAGGAGGGCAATATGAGTAAAAAGCGTGCCTTATTAAGTGTTAGCGACAAGACAGGCTTACTAGACTTCGCCAAGGGCCTAGTGGCTGCTGGTTATGAGTTAATTAGTACAGGTGGGACGGCCACCTATCTGAAAGATGCCGGGCTGGAAGTCTTGGATGTAGCCTCTGTCACTGGTTTTCCCGAGATTTTGGAAGGCCGAGTTAAAACACTGCATCCGGCTATCCATGGAGGGCTCTTAGCCAAACGTGACTCCGACTTGCACCGTGAGCAAGTCAGTCAAAATCAAATTGATTATATTGACTTAGTCTGTGTCAATCTCTATCCTTTCGAAGAGACAGTCAAGAAAGCAGGCGTGACGGAAGCAGAAGTGATTGAAAATATCGATATTGGTGGCCCAAGTATGTTGCGCTCAGCAGCCAAAAACCATCAAGATGGGACGGTCGTCTGTGATGTGGCAGACTACCCGGCTGTCTTGGCAGAATTAGCGGAGACTGGGCAGGTGTCTGCAGCCACTCGTCGACGCCTAGCCATTAAGGTTTACCATAGAACGGCAGCCTATGATGCAGCCATTGCCCGTTACTTTGATCAAGCCGATCACTTAGTGCCAGATATTTTGACCTTGTCTTACAAGCTCCAAGATAGCTTACGCTATGGTGAGAACCCGCACCAAAAGGCTTGGCACTATGTCAGTGATCAAGCTGAAAGCTATACCCTGCAATCAGCCACTCAACTGCATGGCAAGCAAATGTCCTACAATAACCTTCAAGACGCCAGCGCTGCCTTGGATATCCTCAATGAGTTCCAAGGCCAAACAGCCTGTGTGGTCTTGAAACATATGAACCCTTGTGGGGTAGCGCTAGGGGCCAGTGTTAAGGAAGCCTTTGATAAGGCTTATGAGGCGGATCCTGTCTCTATCTTTGGTGGGATTGTTGCCATTAATGGGGTAGTAGATTTGGCGACCGCAGAGCGATTACATGCTATTTTCTTGGAAATCATCCTAGCTGAAGGATATGAGGCAGAAGCTTTAGACTTGCTTAAGAAAAAGAAAAATCTGCGTCTCTACCAAATCCCACAAGGTGGCAACTTGGCTCAAGCTCAAATTAAGAGTGTGCGTGGTGGTCTCTTGATTCAAGATGCCAACCAAGCCCTAGCAGAAGATTGGCGTCAAGTAACCCATCTTGCCCCAAGTGAGGACCAAAAAGCGGATTTAGAATTTGGTCTTAAAATTGTCAAGCATGTCAAGTCCAATGCCATTGTAGTGGCTAAGAATGGCCAGACACTAGGCATTGGTGCCGGGCAAATGAACCGGGTTGGGGCGGCTAAGCTAGCCCTCGAACAGGCTGGCGACAAGGCTAAGGGAGCCGTACTGGCTTCAGATGCCTTCTTCCCAATGCCTGATAGCCTTGAAATTGCAGCTGACTATGGCATCAGCGCAGTGGTGCAACCTGGTGGTTCTATCAAGGACCAAGCTTCCATTGATGTAGCCAATGAGAAAGGTGTGGCCATGGTCTTCTCGACCACACGCCACTTTAAACACTAAGATGGCTAAGGTACTCGTAGTAGGTGCCGGTGGACGTGAGCATGCCATAGCTACAAGTTCTACCAAGAAGGTCATCAAGTTTTTCTCCTAGGGGATAACCCAGCCGTGGCGGAGTTTGGGACCTGTTTATCGCTGACCGAACCTGAGCTCATTACTTTTTGTCAGACAGAGCCCATTGATTTGGTCTTCATAGGACCAGAAGTATATCTAGTCGACGGCCTAGTGGACCGCCTTCAAGCAGCCGGTATTCGGGCCTTTGGTCCTTCTGCTCAGGCGGCTCAGCTAGAAGGTAGTAAGGTTTTCTCCAAGCAGATGATGGCTAAATACCAGATTCCAACAGCCAAGCATGAGAGCTTTAGCGATTATGAGGCTGCCAAACAATATCTTGCTCAGCAGGCAACCCCTATTGTCCTCAAGGGCTCGATGGCCTAGCGCAGCAAGGGGTCATCATCGCTCAGACTCAAGAAGAAGCGCAAGAAGCGCTCAAAGCCATGATGCAAGAAGCTAAATTTGCGGACGCAGGTGGTTCCGTCGTTATTGAAGAATTCCTAGAAGGGGAAGAGTTCTCCCTTATGTGTTTTGTGTCAGACCGCAAGGTCGTGCCTATGAAGGTGGCCCAAGACCATAAACGGGCCCTGGACGGTGACCGTGGTCTCAACACTGGGGGCATGGGAGCCTATCTGCCTATTTCTCATATCAGCGAACAGGATGTTGCTCAAGGTCTCAGAACAAGTGGTTCAGCCTATGGTAGATGCCATGTCTCAAGAAGGCATGCCTTTCTATGGCATCCTCTATGTCGGTCTGATGAAATGTGCCGACGGCGTCAAAACCATTGAATTCAATGTTCGTTTTGGGGATCCAGAATGCGAAGTGCTCCTTCTACAACTCAAGTCTAGCCTTTATCAGGTGGCCAATGCCGTCATTGATGGCCAGGACTTCCACTTGGAATGGGATCAAGATGCGGTTATTGGTGTAGTTTTAGCCACCAAAGGTTATCCTGAAGCAAGTGTTAAGGGTAGCGTCATTAGGGTTTGGATCAGCTAAGTGCCAGTTTTCCACATGGGGACCCGCAAGCTAGAGAATGAACTGACAATAAATGGTGGACGTGTCCTCATTGTCTGTGCCAAGGGGACCACACTTGCCAGCGCTAGACAGAAGGTTTATGATGAGATTAAGAAGATTGATTGTCCCGACTTATTCTACCGTCAGGACATCGGCTATCGCTCATTATAAGCACAGGCTCAAGTAAAGGAGTTACAAGATGTTAGAACGTTACAGTCGCGAACCCATGCGCAGTATTTTTTTAGTGATGAAAATCGTTGGCGGTCGCCTCCAAGTTGAACTATATGCCGCTAAGGCATGGTCAACCTTGGGTGTAGTCCCTGAAGAAGATGTCCAGGGTCTCTTTGAAAAGGCCGACTTCGACCTGGCAGGTATTCTAGAATTAGAAAAAGAAACCAAGCACGATGTTGTGGCTTTCACCCGCAATGTCTCCAGCTACTTAGGCCCTGAGAAAAAGTGGATTCACTATGGCTTGACCTCAACCGACGTTGTGGACACGGCCTATGGTCTCCTCTATAAAGAAGCCAATGATATTCTCTATCAAGACCTCTTAGATTTCCAAGCTGCCCTCAAGGAAAAAGCGCTCAAGTATAAATTCACGCCATGTATTGGTCGGACCCATGGGGTACATGCCGATATCTCTAGCTTCGGGCTCAAATTCGCCCTCTATTATGATGAATTTAATCGCCATATTGAACGCTTTAAGTGCCCGTAAAATGGTAGAAGTTGGTAAAATTTCAGGGGCTGTGGGGACTTTCTCCAACACACACCAGAAGTTCAAGACTATGTCTGCCAAAAGCTTGGGTATTGAGTCTAGCCATGTGTCTACTCAGACCCTCCAACGGGACCGGCATGCTGATTATTATGCCACCTTGGCCTTAATCGCGAGTTCGATTGAGAAAATTGGTGTGGAGATTCGGCATCTCCAACGGACCGAGGTGCGAGAAGCAGAAGAGTTCTTCTCCAAAAATCAAAAAGGGTCTAGTGCTATGCCACATAAGCGCAATCCTATCTCAAGTGAGAACATGGTCGGTTGTGCCCGTATCATGCGGGGCTATATGCTGGCAGCCTACGAAAACATTCCGCTCTGGCATGAACGGGACATTTCCCACTCTAGTGCGGAACGTATCTTATCTATGGATGCAACCAGCCTCTTAGATTACATGTTGCACGCTTCACTAAGGTAATCCAAAACCTGACCATTTTCGAAGATAACATGATTAAAAATATTTATGCCACTCATGGTAGTCATCTTCGCTCAGCGGACCATGTCGACCTTGATTGAGAAATACGGTTTTGCTCGTGAGCAGGCCTATGACTTGGTACAACCGCCGGCTATGAAGTCTTGGTTTGAGGCCATTCCTTTCAAGCAACTCTTGCAAGAAGACCCAACCATCCAAGCAACCATGGATGTCGCAACACTTGACTCCTGCTTCGAGTTGGAAGTTCATTTAGTCAATATTGATAAAATTTTCCACCGGATCCCTGGTTTGGAAGACTAGTTTAACTTGTAAGTTCAGACACACTTTCTGAGAGAGGGGTAGGCTGATGGCTAAAGTTGCCGTAATTTTTGCACCTGGCTTTCATGGCTTTTTGCCCATGAGTTGGTAGACCAACTAGGTGGTCATGCCCAAGCTATACGTCAAGCCATGCTCTATCAGGACATATTTGGTGACTAGCATTAAGAAAAGAGGCCGATAGGCCTCTTTTTTAGTGACTATATTTGCGTAAGAAGTCTAGCACAAGAGATAGACAAGGTCTAGCTCTATCCATCTGACAGTGAAGGGCTCCACCCTGTCTGGCTAGTGAAGAGGTGGCTTTCAATAGCTTTTAGCATGGATTATTTTTTCTTTTCATTTGAGTGAGACGATAGGGCGGGGACGTATTGATCTTTCTTGTCCTGCTAATAGTAAACAAGGTTGACTAATACGACTTAAGATAGGGGCTACCTGGTGACGATCTAAATTTCGGTAGAAATCATAAGGGGTCTTCTCACCAGTCAGTTGGTAACCATTCTGTAGAGACCACTTAAGTTGTATATTGGATTTTTGTAAAAATATTCAGTTAAAGCATTAATCAACGGTTTAGCCCTTTAAATGATAGAGTAGGCGAAAGCCAGAATAGGCTACTGGGCCCAAGGTTAATTTGAGCGCATCCATAGCTGAATAGAAAATATCCAAACAAATAACTGACTGAATGCGGGGCTCAAAGGCTGCAGCTCTCATGACAAAGTATCCGCCCCATGATAGCCCTATCGCGTCGCAGGACTTAAGGCCAAAATAATCTAGGACAACTTTAACGGGCACTTCAAAATTAGGGCTGAAAAGTTAAACCCTTGCTGATAAGTTTGGCCCTGACCTGGTCCGTCGAACAGGATAAGATGGTATCCTTGATTTTGAAGGGGGGCCACAAAATCACACAGTTCTTCAAGCATTCCGTCAAAGCCCCCAAGAACGAGGAGGGTTCGACTAGCGCCGGGACATTCTACCCGCAGGGCTGGCAAGTATCCACCAGGGTAGGGGATTTTATGGTAGTTATAAGGGGAACCCTGGTAAGTTTGATAAAAAGGGCCGTATAATGATCTAAAGTGGGCTTTTTGCGAGGGTCGTCATGTCTAAGAGAAGGTCAGCCTGAAAGTAGCGCAAAGAATATCCAATTTACCTTTGGGCTTCATAATCGCTAGCTTTTGCTAGTCCACCAAGTATACCAAGATTCAAAAATCAGTGATGGCTTTGATCTACTTCACTTAAATCTGCCATCACTTCAGGATGATGTTTAAGTCGAGAGGTAAAGCGAACAATCTGGAAGTCAAATTGCGGGTCGCCGGTATAGTGTTTCATAAGTTTCACTCCTTTTGGTCTATATGTCACTAGCATAGCCAAATGGTGTATAATAAGACAGAACAGAAAAGTTCTATCTGTTGTTTATCCAACAGATTAACCTGATTTGTTGGATTAAATAGGTTGTTTGACTAGGAGGCTCCGTCATGGATAGACGAATTATCAAAAGTAAACAGGCACTTAAACAAGCCTTGCAAAAGCTGGTCCAAGTGGATGCATTTAGGCATTTGACGATTGAAGAAATTTGCCAAGAGGCAGGCTGTGCAAGGTCAACATTCTATAGCCATTTCGAAAGCAAGGAAGAGCTACTAGTGGAAATTATTGACGAGCAAATGGCTAAGGTTGAGCGACTGATTGCCAGAAGATTTGATAATCAGTTGGACTTTTATCAGTATCTGGAAGCCTTCGTGACTGAAATCGTAGAACCCGACCGTCCCTTCTTCCAAAGCTTGTTAGCCATTAATTTAGGACCAGATGGATTCCGGTCACGACTCGACCAGGCCTTTCAGGAATTATTTATGAGACACTTAGGCCATCTCAAGTCTTCTCATATCCTCAGCCAGTATTTCAGTGCCATGGCCTTAAAAACAACGGATTTGATGGTGGCAGAATCGATTGCAGGTCAGGATATGAAAGTTTATGCCAAACTAGCTCAAGCTATGTGTAAGGCTGTGATTGAAACAAGTAAAAACTTTGGCAATTAGGCTTTTTGGCGGAGGGCGAAGGCTCGATTCGTCCTTTGCAAAATCAGGCAAAACAGTATATAATAAGGAGAACATCTACAACAGTTGTGATGATTGCTGGACCGGTTAACGACAGCACTTATCGACTTTATGAAATGAAATTTTGAGGTGAATTATGAGCAATATTAAAATTATTCCCCTAGGTGGGGTCCGCGAAGCAGGGAAGAACCTGTATGTGGTAGAAGTCAACGAGTCTATTTTTGTAATGGACTGTGGCTTAGTCTTCCCAGAGGAGGGCTTGCTAGGGATTGACGCGGTCATCCCAGACTTCTCCTACTTAGAAGAAAATGCGGACCGTGTCGTGGGGATTTTCCTCACTCATGGGCACGCCGATGCTGTGGGTGCCTTACCTTATCTCCTAGAAGTGATTGAAGCCCCTGTTTTTGGGACGGAATTGACCATTGAATTGGCATCCCTTCTAGCTAAGGAACGGGGCTTGGCTGACCGTTTGGAGAACTTCTTCAAAATCGATGAGGAAGTAGAGATTGAATTCGAAGATGCCAATGTTTCCTTCTTCCGGACAACTCACACTATTCCAGACTCTGTGGGGATTGTCATCCAAACCAAAGAAGGCTCCGTTGTCTATACGGGTGACTTCCGCATTGACCCAAGTGCTAAGCCACTTTACAAGACTCACTTTGGGCGTTTGACGGATATTGGGGAGAGTGGTGTCTTAGCCCTCTTGGCCGATTCTTCGGAAGCTGAGAGCCATGTGGAAAACGTGAGTGACCAACAGGCTGCGGATGAAATCCTAGAGACTTTCCGTAATGCTCATGGTCGTGTTATTGTGGCCTGCGTTGGCAGCAACATCGCGCGTCTTCAGCAAGTCATGGATGCTGCCCACACTTCTAAACGAACCATTTTCGTTCCAGGTGGGGAGCTCATGGATATCGTGGATACGGCTATCAAGTTAGACAAACTAATCATGCCAAGTAAGCGTACCTTCGGCCAAATGAAGAATATTGGTAAGCTCAAGGACCATGAAATTATTATCTTAGAAACCGGCATGTCAGGTGAACCTATTCAAGCCTTGCAACTCATGGCTCAAGGTCGTCACCGTCAAGTCAAGATGCAAGAAGGGGATTTGGTCCTCTTTGCTTCAACGCCTTCAATTGCCATTGAGACTGCTATGGCGCGGACCCAAGATATGATCTACCGAGCAGGCGCTCAAGTTAAGGTCTTGACCGACAGCTTCAAAGCATCTGGTCACGCGACCCCTAATGAGCTCAAACTCATGATTAATTTCTTGCAACCAAAAATCATCATCCCTGTAAACGGTGAATACCGTCAACAAGCGGCTTTGGCCGATATTGCCAATCAATTGGGTTATGAAGACGATCAAATCTTCATTCCTAGCGCTGGTGATGTGATTGAATACCGTAAGGGCCAATTCCTGATGACTCAAGAAGTGCCAGCAGGGGACATCTTAGTCGATGGGAATGGGGTCGGCGATATCGGGAGTGTCGTCTTACGCGACCGTCGTATCCTCAGTGAGGATGGGATTTATGTCATCGTCGCAACAATCTCCCGCCGTCTCAAGAAGGTATTGGTAGGGCCACAAATTGTAACCCGTGGCTTCGTCTATGTTAAGTCCAAAGATCGATTTGATTGAATCTGCTTCGGACATGACCTTAGACATCTTGGATAAGCACTTGCCCCGAAGAGTTCGATTGGGCTGAATTGAAGAGTGATTTGCGAGAACAAGTCAGCAAGTACTTCTTCAAGGAAACCAAGCGTCGTCCGGTTGTCCTTCCAATCATTATGGAAGCGTCGCAATACCAACCTAATAAGAACTAAGGAGGGACGCCTTAATGAATAAACATACAGTACGTCGTTTGCGAGATGTTCTGCTAGCCATTGTAATCAGTTTGGCAATTTCCATACTCTGGCTGAAACTGGGTGAACAGCCTCCATACTGCGCTTGTTGTCTTACCTCTCATTTGGGTAGGCCTCCGTCATGGGGTGCAATGCCGCTGTAAGTGGCGTGGTTGTTGGCTTTAATTACGGGCGCTGTAGCAGGGCATTTTGGCGATATTGTCTCAACTGCCTTGATTGATGTCTTGCCCTATACAGCAGCTGGCTTGGCAGGTTTCTTCGCCAAATATACCCAAAAGACCCTCAACAATCGCCGTTATTCCTCAACTTACCTGAATATGGGGACTGCCAGTCTCTTAGTGGTAGCTAGCTTCCTAGCTATCAAGGTGGGCATGCTTTTGGCTCATGCAACAAGAAATTCCCTTTACTTGGGGGCACTGCCGCCTAGTCGGGTCTCAGAGGCTTGGGCGCTAGCCTTCGTTATCTTAGTGATTCTGGCTCGCACCAATGTGGATACCATCATTCCAAAACGCAGTCGTTATCTGACTCGTCGGGAAGTTTCACGCCTCTTAAATGACTAATTAGCCTTTGAAATGAAACGCGCTTGCCATTAGAAGCGCGTTTTTATCATTTGTTAACAAGTTGCTGAAAAGTCGTCAAAGTCTTAGTAAATTCATAGGCGTTTTCACAAGAATGGGGTATAATAGAACTAGTAGTTTTAGGAGGTGGGAGCTTGAATTCTCAACAATTATCGCGTCGTTTAGCCACAGTGGCAGATTTGATTTGCCAGTATGGGGCCAGTGACATCCGTTTGTCGGATATTGGCAGTGACCATGCCTATTTGCCATGCCATTTAGCCCTCAATCAAAAAATTCAAGCAGCAGTAGCAGGGGAGGTCGTAAAGGGACCTTATCAATCTGCCCAAGCCGAGGTTCAAAGTCAAGGCTTAGATTCAATTATTCAAGTAAGACTGGGGGACGGCTTAGCCGTCATCCAAGCTGACGATGCCATTAATGTTATCAGTATTTGTGGCATGGGAGGCAGTCTCATTCGGTCTATATTGGATGAGGGACAAGATAAGTTAAGTCATGGCCCCTTGCTAGTGCTTCAGCCCAATATTGGGGAGGCCACTCTGAGAAGCTGGCTTAGTCAACACGACTACCAGATTGTCCACGAGACCATCGTGGAAGACAGTCAACGACTCTATGAAATCATCGTTGCTCAGCATCAACCTGGTGCCTCTGCTTTAAGCCCACGTCAGGCCTATCTTGGTCCAAGCTTAAGCCAAATCAGAGGGCCTTTATATAAACAAAAATGGGCGCGAGAGGAAGCAAATCTTAAGGCCATTCAAGCTCAAATTCAAGCAGCACCTCAACCAGACCAAGCTAAACTAGCCGAAATCGCTGAAAAGTTAAGCTGGATTGCGGATAGCTTAAGCCAATGTCAAGAAGAGGAGTAATGATAACATGACAAATTTTCGCCAATTAATGTCTGCCCTTGAGGCCCACTATCCGCCTCAAATGGCCGAGTCCTGGGACCAGGTCGGCAACCACTTTGGTCGGCCTGAAGCTCCTGTTAAGCGCCTAATGGCTGTCTTGGATTTAGATGATGCCAGTCTAGCCGAAGCCATTGAGAAAGGCGTAGATACCCTAATCGTTCACCATCCGGTCCTCTTCAGTCCAATTAGACGGTTTGACTTTTCCAGTCCTGAACAGGCTCGCTATGAAGCCTTAATTAAGCATGACATCAAAGTTTTTGCTATGCATACTAACTTTGACATTGCTCATAATGGCATGAATGACTGGCTAGCAGAACAGCTAGGCCTAGAAGGCGTGACATCCTTAACCCCGGGAGCTCAAGAAGGCCAGCCTGGCTTAGGGCGAGTGGGTGATCTGCCTCAAGCGCTCAATCGCCAAGCCCTATTGGATCTCTTGAAGTCAACTTATGGCCGGACTGAATTGCCAGTGGTAGAAGCAAAGCCTAAGGATAGCTATCAACGAATTGCCTTGATTGGCGGTAGTGGGACCCACCAGAATATATTCAAGCAGCAGACAGAGCCAGGCTGACGTCTTTTTAACAGGAGACATTTCCTACCATCGGGCGCAGATCTGCTATCAAGAAGACATGATGACGGTCGATGTGGGCCACTATGTCGAGAGCATTTTCAAAGAAAAAATGCCAGCCTTCCTGACCCAATTAGCTCAAGACCAAGGCTTTGACTATCAAGTCATTCCATCTCAAGCATCAACTAACCCCTTCCGATATGAATAGGAGAGACATCTTATGACAGAACAATTTTTCCAAGAAACCCAAGAACGTTTAATCCGTTACGCTAAAATTAATACTCGCTCTGATGAAGCTAGCACCACTGTGCCTTCAACTGTATGCCAGTTGGACTTATTGCATCTCTTAGTGGATGAATTGAAGGCCATTGGCCTCCAAGAAGTGGAGTTCAACCCAGAAAATGCCTTTGTAACGGCAACCCTACCAGCGACTAGCAACAAGCCAGTCCCAACCATTGGCTTTATCGCGCACGTGGATACGGCAGACTTCAATTCTGAGAATGTTCAACCTCGCCTTATTTCCAACTATGATGGTCAAGACATCGTCCTCAATCAGGCTCAAGATATTGTCATGAAGGTAGCGGACTTCCCAGCCTTAAGCAGTTACCAAGGCCAAACTTTGATTGCAACGGATGGGACAACCCTCTTAGGGGCAGACGACAAGTCTGGTATTGCGGAAATCATGACGGCTATGGCTTATTTGGCGGCTCATCCTGAGATTGAACATGGTAAGGTACGGGTTGCCTTTGGTCCAGATGAAGAAATTGGTCGTGGGGCCGACCGCTTTGACGTGGCGCACTTTGGCTGTGATTTCGCCTATACCATGGATGGTGGGCCGGTCGGTGAGCTCCAATATGAGAGCTTCAATGCGGCAGGGGCACGTTTGCATTTCCACGGTAAAAATATCCACCCAGGGACTGCCAAGGGTAAGATGATTAATGCAGTACAACTGCTTAAGGACTTCCTATCCGCTTTGCCAGAGGATCAAGTGCCTGAGAAAACTGATGGCCGTCAAGGCTTTATCCATCCAATGGAAGCCCAAGTGACCGTGGATCAAGGCCAGTTAGACTTAATTATTCGTGACCACGACCGTCAAGCCTTTCAAGCTAAGAAAGACCTCGTCCAAAGCATTGTTGATAAGATGAATGCGGCCTATCCAGTCCCAGTTCTTAGCCTTGAAATGAAGGACCAATCCTACAACATGGCCGAAGTCATTGAGCAAGACATGAAGTCTGTTGAACTGGCCAAGTCTGCCATGGAAGCCATTGGGATTAAGCCAATTATTGAACCCATTCGTGGTGGGACCGATGGATCTAAGATTTCCTTCATGGGCTTACCAACACCTAATATTTTTGCCGGGGGCGAGAACATGCATGGACGCTATGAATTTGTCGCAGTTGAATCCATGGTCAAAGCTACCCAAGTCATCGTCGGTATTATCCAAGCAAACGCTCAGGCCTAAGGTCTGAGCTTCTTGCCCTATAAAATAGACATCACCATCGAGAGAGAAAGGAGGGGCCCCATATGCTGCAATTTGTCCTAGGGGGACTGGATCGCGCCAAGAAAAGCGTCTTGCTAGATCACTTATTAGACATTCAAGCCAAGGGAGCCTGAGGCCCAGCTCTTTTTATTTAGTACCTGAACACTTAAAAATTTGATATGGAGTCCTATTTGCTAGCGTCTGTCCAAGACAAATATGGAGCCAATGAGGCGGCTCTAGTCGACATTCAGGTAGTTTCCTTCAAACGCCTGGCCTGGTTCCTCATGCCTAACAGCCTAGCCGATGAAAAGCCAATTTCTAGTATTGGCCAGATTATGATTATTAAACGCCTGCTAGCGCGTTATCAGGATCAATTGCAGGTCTTTCGTGGCGGTCAAGCACCAGGGCTTTGCCGAGAAATTAGCCCACTCTTCGATGAACTCTCATCTAGGGCAAATTCAGCCCTGAGAATCTGAGTCAAGTGCCTGACTTGAACCAAAGAGGAAGCCAAGCGCCCAGCTGAGTTGGCCCTGCTCTATCAAGGCTTTATCCAAGAAATTGAAGGGCAAGTCATAGGGCATTATCACTGACTTGCGATGTTTGGATAGCTACCTTAAGGCTCATCCCTTAAGCCGGCCAACCTATTTGGTCGTGGATCACCATTACTCTTCAATGGTCAGCAGCCACAATTATTGACCACCTTGATTCAACAATGTCAGGCTGTCTGGATTACCTTGCCTTTTTATCCGAAAGAGGTACTGTTCTAAAGCCTATGATCCACTCATCGAAGTAGCTCGTCATACCTATGAGCAAATGCAATTGCTAGCCCAGTCACTCCATTTGCCTGTGGCAGAGGATTGGACCATTGACCAGGTGCAGGAGGGCTACCAAGCTAATATTTTAACGTTAGCCCAGGCCTTTGAAAATCACTTGCGGCTAGTCCCTCAAGAACTGAGTCAGCCGCTCAATCAAGTTAAGACTCATGTGATTTGGGAGCACGATGCCATTCAGACGGAAGTCCGACATACCAGCAACAAGATACACCAATTGGTGAGTCAGGAGGGCTACCGTTACCGCGATATCTTAGTCCTCACGCGGGATATGGACCGTTATCGTCCCTTGGTGACAGCCCTCTTTGAACAGAATGATATTCCTTATTTCTATGACCATGCCGTTAGTATGGGCCAAAGATCCCCTGGTCCTGTGGCTGGAAGCGGGGCTAAAGCTCTATCGTTATCGCTACCAGTTAGCCGACATCTTCGGCATTCTTAAATCAGGGCTCTGGCTACCGGCTGACCTGAGAGCCGCTATAGTCCAAAATCCCCAGGATGGGCCAGCCCTAGAAGAGGAATTTAAGGCTCAAGTTGACTTGCTCGAAAATGTGGTGCTGGCTAATGGTTACGTGGGTTATCGCTTCGCCCAATTGTCTTTTGACTGGCGCTTTGACCAAGCAGACCGTCCCTATGTCAATGCCGCTGGGCAAGTGACCGACCAGACTTATGGTCAAGTAGTCCAAGCCTTGCGGGAGTCCTTCTTGGCTGATTTTGCCCCTTACCAAGACTTAGCACAGGCGACTAGCTTTAATGGCCAAAAAGCGCCTGAATGGCTCTATCAGTGGTTAGAAGAAGTAGGCGTTAAGGATCGTCTGATTGCCCGGCGTGACCAAGCCATCGAAAAAGGGGACCTGGCCCTGTCTCGCCAGTATGAACAAGTTTGGCAGACCTTGACCGCCAGCCTAGATGAATTCTATCAACTTTATGGGGAGGCCGAGCTGACCTTTAGTGAGTTCCAAGAACTCCTGCTAACGGGTTTGAATGAAGCCACCTTCCATATTATTCCACCTGCCCTAGACCAAGTCATGGTTACTAGCATGGAAAGTCCTCAGGTTCAAGCCTATAAGGTTTGTTTTGTGCTAGGGGCAGACGAGCTGACGCTACCTAAGCATCATCAAGAAGATTCGCTACTGAGTGTGGCCAACCGCCAATCTCTGGGGGAAAGTCTCCTGCCTTACCAGCAACTGCGCCAGTCTAGCCAGCACAATTATAGTTTAGAACTGCTCATGACCCAGCAGGTCTTGCTCAGTGCCAGCGACCGACTCTATCTCTCTTATGTGGCGATGAAGGGCCAACAGACCGTTAAGCTATCGCCATATTTGCAACAATTGGCTAAGCAATTCCATCTACCTATTAAGACCTATACCCATACCTTGATTCATCAGAATCAAGTCAAATTAAGCCGACTTGAGTTTGGTCGTTATCCGGTTCAAATGAGTCCGCTCTTGCAGCTAGTCCATCACTACTCGCAGCAAAAGGACCGACCAAGTGCTCTTTTCTAGACTTTTTGACCTTAATGGCCAGCCAAAATCCTCATACTTGGGTACTCTTGGCTCAGCTCTTCCAATTTAACCAACTGCCTCAGAACCTGACACCAGAGACGGCATTGGCCCTCTTCGGCCAGAAGATGACGGCATCAGTTTCTAAGTTAGAGCAGTATTACCAGGATCCCTATAGCCATTTCTTGCTTTATGGGCTAAAAATTCGTCCCCGTCAGCAGCTAGAATTAAATGCCGAAGGGGCAGGGGATTATTATCATGATTTCCTAGATAAATTTACCAAAGCACAAGAGGCTAGGCCTGATTTTGAAACCAACTTTGCTAGCATTCAGACCCTTATGGCGGAAGACTTACGCTTTAATATCTTTGGCACCAACTCGCATGCACTTGATTAAGCGCAAGCTAGATCAGCAATTGCAGCAATTTTTAAGTGTCAGTCTGGCGCAAAGTCAAGCCTTGACGGTTCAACCCGTTGCGACCGAGCCGGTCTTTTGGTAGCCAGAAAGAAGTCAAGTTAATCCTGCCTTTGGATAAGGGGCGCCTACTCTACGAGGTAAGATTGACCGCATTGATGCGGATCCAAGTCAAAGTTACTACCAGGTAGTGGACTACAAACCGGTAAGAAGACTTTTAACCTAGTAGACTTCTATTATGGTTTGGATTTGCAGGTCTTAACCTACCTGAAAGTTGCCAGTCAACGTTATCCTCATGCCCAAGCGGTAGGGGCCTTCTATCAATCCTTAGCAGGCGGCTTCGTCAAGGTAGATAGTAAGCAGATGGCTCGACTGAGCCAAGACGGGCTAGACTTGGCTAAGAACCAACTTCATCCATACAGGGGGCTAATGACTATTTCGGGCTCTGAATTAGTGGCGATTGAACCTGGCTTGGCCAATCAGTCTAAGAGTCAGATTTACCCGGTTCAGTTTAAAAAAGATGGTAGCTACTATCAGCATGTTCCGGCTGTCAATCAAGCCGAATTAAGTCTAATCAACCAGCATCTTGTTAATCTGATGACTCAGGCAGGGAATGCCATCCAAAAAGGGGATATCAGCTTGGCACCTTTTAAGGATGAACGCTTTACACCTAGCCTTCAAGCCGACTATCGGGTTATTACAGGCTTTGATGCAACCGTGCATTATGGTGCTTATCGTCATAAACGCCTCGCTAAGGATCAAGTCCTAACCCAAATAGAGAAAGAAGCAGGTAAGAAAGAAAACACAGAGACGAGTGAGAAAGGAGGCCAGCTATGACCTTGGGCACTTTACCAGCTAAACCTTTGAATTCGCGATTTAATGATAGCCAGTGGGAAGCCATCCACCAACGGGGTAGCAATATTCTGGTCTCCGCTTCAGCCGGGTCAGGTAAGACCACGGTCTTGATTGAACGGATCCTCAATCATTTGTTGACTCATTATGCCAACATGGACCAACTGCTAGTATCTACCTTCACGGAGGCCGCTAGTGAGATGAAGGCGTGGATGGAGAACCGGCTCAAACAAGCCGTCAACCAGACGGCCGATAGAGCCGAGCAAGCTCATTTGGTCAGCCAACTTCAATTGTTGCCGGCTTCTCATATCCGAACCTTGCATAGTTTCTGCTTGCAGGTCATCCAACAGTATTTCTACATTATTGATTTTGATCCAAGTTTCCGACTCTTAACAGATGAGACGCAGAAATCCTTGCTCTATCAAGAAGTTTGGCAGGAGCTGATGATTGACCTAGCCCAAGATCCCGACTGGCAGGAAAAACTTTTCCATCTGCTAGCTCAATTCAGTCCAGGGCCTAGCGACCAAGGACTCTATCAATTGATTTTAGACCTTTATCAATTTGCTTCGTCTCATCCTGAGCCCCAAGTCTGGCTATCTCAGCTAGCAGACCAGGCCTTGCATTTTGAGGATTTTGCTAAGACCGGGCTCTATCAGGCAGTCCTCTTGCCTGAATGGCAGGCTAGTCTGTCACATGCTCAGCATCTGCTAGACCAGGCCTTGGCTGGCCTAAAAAGTCTGACAGATGCTATGATAAGCAAATTACAGCCCCTGTTAGAAGCCGAGCGAAGCCAGGTGCAAGCTTTGCAGTCAGTCCTGACAGGTCAAGATTTAGCCCAAGTTTTTGCTCTCTTCCAACAAGTCTCTTTCGATCGATGGCCGAGCGGTAAGAAGGCGGAAGAAGACAAGGAGCTTTTGGAGCAAGTAAAGGCCCTACGAGATCAAGCCAAGGAGCAAATTGAGCGAGTGCGACAATTGATGGTTCTAGATTACGATACGACGGTCTATGTAGAAGGGCAGGCGGGGGCTAGCATCCAAGACCTTGCCCACTTGACGCTTGAATTCGTCAGGCTCTCTGGCGTGCTCAAAGTTGCACAAAACTGTATTGACTATAATGACTTAGAGCACCTGACTCTAGATATTCTGGCCCCTTATGATGCGTACTTAGGGCAGCGGCAGCCTTCTGAGGCGGCCCTCTATTATCAGGATCTCTTCCGCGAAGTCTTAGTGGACGAGTATCAGGACATTAACGACATTCAAGCGACTATCTTAAGTTTTCTGTCGCGTGAACGCCGCCAAGACTTAAGTGGTAATCTCTTCATGGTAGGGGACGTCAAGCAGTCCATCTATGGCTTCCGTATGGCAGAGCCTAGCCTCTTCTTAGCTAAATATCAGGCCTATCAAGAGGGCAAAGGCGGTCATCTGATTGTCTTAGATGCCAACTATCGTTCTCGTGACGAAATCTTACAATTTACTAACTTTGTCTTTCAGCGTCTGATGGACCCGGGTTTTGGGGAAATGCAGTATGGGGCCATGGAGTCGCTCAAGACAGGCAATCACAGTTTTTTACCTGCACCTCCTGATCCGAAATTCGATATTGAATTCTTACTCTATGAATCCTCTGTAGCAGATGAGGGAGAGCCTGAAGACCAGGACTTAGACTTGGATCAAGGCGTGGAGACTAGCCTTGAAGCGGAAGCGTGGCTTATTGGGCGGGATATTCAAACGCGCGTCCAAGCAGGGTGGCAGATTTATGACAAAGAACTAGGTCAGCAAAGGCCGGTAACCTATCAGGACTTTGTTATTCTGAGTTCGACCCGCCATCCCTTCCAACCGGTTAAACAAGTCTTTGAACAGCTAGGAATTCCACTCCTAAGTCAAAATGTTGAGAATTATTTCCAACGCCAAGAAATTCGGCTCATGCTAGCCCTGCTTAAATTGATTGATAACCCTCATCAAGACATTCCCCTGGTGGCCATTTTAAGGTCACATTTTGTGGGCCTAAGTGATGAACAACTCAGTCAGATTCGCATCCAGGTACCTAATAGTGGCAGCTTCTATGAAGCCTGCCAGCAAGTGCTACTCTTAGAAGAAGCGAGTATAATAGCCTTACAAGAAACCTTGACTACCTTCATGGACAAACTCAAAGGATGGCGCCAGCTAGCTCAAAGAGTGGATCTGGTCACCTTAATTTGGACCCTCTATCAAGATACCTACTTCCTAGATTATGTGGCAGGTTTGGATCAAGGGGATCAGCGCCAGGCTAACCTCCATGCTTTCTATGAGCGGGTAGTGGAATTTGAAGCGGGTAACTATAAGGGCTTGACGGCTTTTGTTGGTTTTATTGAACAAATCATGGCTCACGACCAAGATTTGGCTGAGCCCCTCTTACTGAGTGAGGACCAGAATTTTGTGCGTGTCATGACCGTTCATGCCAGCAAGGGGCTAGAGTTTCCTTTTGTTTATCTAATGCAGACGGGCAAACGTTTCAACATTCAGGATACGCAGAAGGTTTATGTACCTTCCAAACGCTATGGCTTGGGATTGGATTATCTGGATATCAAGCATCAATTGCAGTATCCTTCCTTTATTAAGGAAGCTATTAAATTAGAACGGCGTGGCCAGTTGAAATCAGAAGAAATGCGAAAGCTCTATGTTGCTCTAACTCGTTGTGAGCAAAAACTGGTGATTGTGGGCAGTGTCAAATCCCAAGACCAAGTCCAGACTAAACAAGAGCAAGTTGTGCCTGCAAGTGGCCAAGAATTGGTCATGAATCGTGCCCTAAGACAGGGAGCAGGAAGTTGGCTGGATTGGTTGCTCATGGCGACATCCTTTAGTGGACGTCATCCTCAATCTACGACTGACTTTACCAATGAACAAGGGTGTCTGACTTATGTGGCGGAAGCAGAGCTTTTGCCACTTCTCAAGGTATCTGCGTCTAGACCTTGGCTTCAAGATGACCAAAACTGGTTGGCAGATTTGAAATTAACAGTCGATCAGCATGAGGTGACAAGTGAGGTAGGGGGCCTTTATACAAAGTCTCCTAGAGAGTCAGTACGACTACGGTCTGGCTAGTAAGACCTCTAGCTACCAATCTGTGTCGGAGCTCAAGCGTCTCTATGAAGAACCTCATAATGAAAAACTATCTCACTTCACCGACCGGCGGCCAGGGCAAATCAGTTGGGACTGGCTTACTCAAGAAGATGAGGAAAGGGCGGAAGAGGCCGAGACTGGCCAAAAGGCTGGTATTCAGAGTATTCGATTTACTGGAGATACCTTCCAAGCGCCTCGCTTTGTCCGAGAGCGCCAAGCCTATACAGCTGCCCAGATTGGGACTTTTACCCACTATGTTATGCAGCAGCTAGACTTTAGTGCGCTAGAAGGACTGGATATGTCGGACTATCCGGCTGCCATTCAAGAGCAGGCGCAAGCTTGGCTAGCCGCTGGCTTTATGGAAGCTAGTCAGTGGGAGGCCGTTAAGTTAGCCAAAGATTTGCCAATTTTTAGCTAGTGACTTGGGCCAAGTCCTGATTAAACAAGCTAAATCTCTACATCGCGAGCAGGCCTTCTCTTATCGTCTGCCAGCGGCCAAGTTGTTTGCTCGTCAGCTGGGGGCTGACCAGCTCCAAGAACTAGCCGATAGTCAGCTTCTGGTCCATGGGGTCGTTGATAATTATCTGAATTTGCCTGATGGTCGTCTCATCTTAATTGACTATAAGACCGACCGCTATCGTCCTTGGGCAAGCTTGACAAAGTCAGCCCAAATTAACCAGATTGTTGACAAGTATCGCTTCCAAATGAGCCTCTATGCTCGGGCCTTAAGTCTGGCAAAAGGCAAAGCAGTGACAGATGTTTACTTAGTTTTATTAGATTTCGATCAGGTGGTGCCAGTCACCGACCTTTTATGACTTTGAATAATAGGCCTTGAAAGGCTGGGACAAGGAAACTGAAGCTTGTCAAAAGTTGTCTTCTCTTAACAACTTTTGCAGGCAGTTGACCTTGCTCCCAGCTTTTTTGCTTATGTGGGAAGGGTTCCGATACTTGCTAAAAAGGGGCACAGGGGGTTGGAATGCTCATTAATAGACATAAATTGATATAAAAATTTATTTACATGTCTAGAAGAATATTTGAGAATCAATATTAGCTATTGCATTTATGTAAACGTTATACTATACTAGAAGTTGAAATTATATATTTCACTTTTTATTTAGGAGGTAGAATCATGGTTGGTATTATTATCGCAAGTCATGGTGAGTTTGCTGATGGTATCAAGCAACCGGTTCAATGATTTTTGGTGAACAAGCTAACGTTGAATCTGTGACCTTTTATGCCAAGTGAAGGTCCAGATGATTATGACTGTAAATTACGTGAAGCCGTAGACCGTATTGAGAGCGAAGAAATTCTGTTCTTGGTAGACTTATGGGGAGGCAGTCCTTCAACCAAGCCAATATTCTCTTTGAAGAAGCGCCAGAGACACGTGCCATTGTAGCTGGTCTTAGCTTGCCTATGTTGATTGAATCATATGCAAGTCGCTTCTCGATGGACAAGGCTCACGATATCGCCAAAGCCATTATTCCAACGGCCAAAGACGGTGTCAAAGTTCGCCCTGAAGACTTACAACCAGAAGAAGCGCCGAGAGTGCTGGCAAGACCACATCGCGCCACAAGGTGCGATTCCAGAAGGGACAGTCTTAGGAGACGGCAAAATCAAATTAGTCTTGGCTCGTATTGATACTCGGCTCTTACATGGCCAAGTTGCAACAGGTTGGACCAAAGCCACTCAACCTAACCGAATTATCGTGGTGTCCGATACTGTAGCCCAAGATGACTTACGTAAGAAGCTGATTGAGCAAGCAGCTCCCCCAGGTGTGCGTGCTCACGTAATACCCCTTGACAAGTTTGTTGCAGTATCCAAAGACCCTCGCTTCGGTGAGACCAAGGCTTTGGTACTCTTCGAAAATCCACAGGATGCGCTCAAGGTCATCAAGGCTGGAGTAGAGATTACAGAACTTAACGTAGGTTCTATGGCTCACTCCGTAGGTAAGGTGTTAGTAACCACCGTCTTATCAATGGATCAAGACGATGTGGATACCTTCAAGGAGCTTCGTGATCTCGGCGTTAAGTTCGATGTCCGCAAGGTGCCAAATGACAAGCCATCTGACTTGTTCAAGAGCATCCAAGCTAAGGCCGCCAAGGCCCTCAAAAGTCTCAAAAGGAGGTATCATAATGGACTTTAATATTCTGTCAATTCTTGCTGTCATTGTGGTAGCATTTCTCGCAGGGATGGAAGGGGTTCTGGACCAGTTCCAATTCCACCAACCAATTATTGCTTGTTCTCTGGTAGGGCTAGCAACTGGACATCTCAGCGAATGTATTATCTTGGGTGGAGCCTTGCAATTGATTGCGATGGGCTGGGCTAACATTGGGGCAGCGATTGCGCCTGATGCAGCTTTAGCTTCTGTGGCTTCTGCCATCATTTATGTTAAAACTGGTACCTTCACAGATGAAGGTCGGAACTTGGCCATTGTAGCAGCGATTACCTTAGGGACTGTTGGTTTGGCTTTGACTATGGTGGTTCGTACCTTATCTGTGGCCATCGTTCACCGTGCTGATGCTGCCGCTGAAAAGGGTGACTTCCGTGGCGTTGAATTCTGGCATATGGTAGCTCTTGCTTGCCAAGGCTTTGCGTATTGCCATTCCGGCTACTTTCTGCTCTTCTTGCCAACCGAAACTGTGCAAGGTGCTCTAGCGTCCTTACCTGATTGGTTCACTAAAGGGATGGCTATCGGTGGTGGTTTCGTCGTAGCGGTCGGTTATGCCATGGTTATTAACATGATGGCAACACCTGAAGTATGGCCATTCTTCTTCCTAGGCTTTGCCTTGGCACCACTTAACCAATTAACCTTGATTGCAACCGGGATTATCGGGGTAGTCTTGGCGGTTGTATATATTCGTCTTAGCCAAAACACTGGTGGTTCTGGTGGCGGTGGGGGCCAAGCTGGTTCCGGCGATCCACTAGGCGACATTCTCAATGACTACTAAGGAGGGAATTGACGATGACTGAACAAAAGAAACACTTAACGAAATCCGATCGTTTTAAGGTAATGTTGCGTTCCCAATTCCTCCAAGGGTCTTGGAACTATGAACGGATGCAAAACGGTGGTTGGGCTTATTCTTTGATTCCAGCCCTCAAAAAATTGTATCCACAACGTGATGAGGCTTCTGCAGCCCTCAAACGTCACCTTGAATTCTTCAACACTCACCCATACATTGCGGCTCCAATCTTAGGGGTAACCTTGGCTCTGGAAGAAGAAAGAGCTAATGGTGTGCCAATTGATGACGCAGATGATTCAAGGGCGTTAAAGTTGGGATGATGGGGCCTTTGGCCGGGATTGGTGACCCAGTCTTCTGGTTTACCGTTCGCCCAATCCTTGGGGCGATTGCTGCTTCTTTGGCAACGGGTGGCTCTATCTTAGCACCACTTTTCTTCTTTGTAGTATGGAATGCCATTCGTGTAGGATTCCTCTGGTATACGCAAGAATTTGGTTATGCTAAGGGTTCTGAAATCACCAACGACTTGTCAGGTGGTATCTTGCAAACCTTAACCAAGGGGGCATCTATTTTAGGGATGTTCGTTATGGGGATTCTGGTTCCACGATGGACAACTATTAAGTTTGCACCTGTGGTGTCGAACGTACCATTGGCTGAGGATGCCTATATTCACTTCCCTAAAGGGGCAGTGGATGGTGGAACCCTACAAAACATCTTGGGACAATTGAGCAACCGATCACTGACTCCAAATAAAGTGACGACCTTGCAAGACAACTTCAACATGTTAGTTCCAGGTTTAGCAGCTGTCCTCTTGACCTTCCTCTGCATGTGGTTACTCAAGAAGAAAGTTAGCCCAATCCTCATTATTTTCGGTCTCTTTGCTGCCGGGATTATTGGTTATGTTTTAGGTATCTTTGCTCCTTAATGGTAGCTTAGTAGCTTAATAAAGTAGACGGACTATATTATAGAGTCCGTCTCTTTTTGTATATAGAAAAAGATAGTCAGGAAGTTTCACTTCCTGACTATCTCATTTTACCTAGCGTTGGCCTGGTGTATTGTTTTGGTTGTTATTCTGGTTATTATTGTTATTACCGCCTGGGTTTTCGCTGCCGTTACCCGGTTTTCGTTAGTTGCTGAAGAACTTGATGAGCTTGAAGAACTTGACGATTCTTGTTGACGTCGTTGATCTTCTTGGCGTCGTTGTTCTTCTAGTTGCGCACGGTAGGTGGACCAGAAGTTAGCCAATTCTTCATCCGTTGCACCGAATAAGAACTTGTAGTTCAATTCTGGAGCTGGATGGCTGACCTTGAAGAGATCCTTGTAGGTTGGACCGGTGATGGAAATAGTCCCGCCATTATCTAGACGCATGGTCCCTGGCTTAGTACCAGTTTGTTGTAAGACGTCCGTTTCTTGGACACTAGATGGACGACTGAATTTCCGGTCTCACCCCAAAGATATCCGGACGGGCAAAGGCATAGAGTTCATTGACTACATTGGCCCAATAACGTTGGCTCCGTTCACTTTCACGACCGTAGCCGTCGTTGATATTGATGGTATAGTTTTGGAAACGGCTGTCATAGCCAATCCAAGAACCGATAGTGATACTTGGTGTAGAAGCAATGAACCAGACGTCCTTAGAGTTCTCACTAATCCCGGACTTAGCAATCCAGTCACCACCCATGGTCATGTAGCCCTTGGCAATCCGACCAGTACCTTCTGTCATGGTATTACGTAGCATATCAATCATAAGGTAGTTGGAATCTTCACTGAAGACTTGGGTAGGGTTGCTTTGGTGCTGGAAGACGACATTACCAGCGGCATCTTCAATTCGGTCGATGAAGTAGCCGTCATGGTAGTTACCATTGTTGGCAAAGGTTGCGAAGGCCCGAGTTTCTTCTAGGACAGTTGGCCCACTTGAAACCCCACCAATGGCAAAAGCTAAGTTCTTGATGTCTTCTGGCGTATAGGAGGCAGCAGGGTTAAAGCCCATTTTTTCCAAATAGCCCATGACATCAACTGAGCGTTTTTGCATTTCTTGCAGACCCGAACAGCAGGTAAGTTGTCCGACTTATAGAGGGCAACACGAGCGGATTCGGCGCCACCACTGACTACGTTACCATAGTTGAGTAGGGGACCAAGTCGTACCATCTTCGAAGGTTTGTGTAAATTCCGTATCTGGAATAACCGTCGATGGATTAATCAAGTTCTCCTGAATAGCAGGGCCGTATACAGCTAATGGTTTAATGGTCGAACCTGGGGAACGACGAATACCAAAAGCATGGTCGATTTGGTTATTCTCAAAATCTGGTCCCTCAACAAAGCCTCAAGACTTTACTCGGAGTTGTTATCCATGACCACCATCCCATTTTTGAACCTTCTCAACATAGGAGGTCTTGGCCGCTTAGGGTCAGTATAGACGCCTTCATAGGCCATCCCTAGGTCATTAATGTGTTTCTAGCGGATTCCTGCAAGAGGTCGTAGATTTGTTGGTCAATGGTTGTGTAAACCTTATAACCACCAGTCTTAAGTTGCTCTTCGGCTTCCTTATAGTATTGGTTGTACCAGTTGTCATCTTGATAAACTTGAGTCCAAGTTAATTTATCACGCTCAATATTGAGACGCATGATTTGTTCGATGGCGCCTCGCCCATTGCTCGGTAGAGGTAGGATTGGCGTTACACTTGGGCGCCAGTGGCAAGAAGTCAGCCTTAATATCATAGTTGAGAGCGGCTTGGTAGTCGGCCTCGCTAATTTTATGGTTACGGTACATGAAGTAGAGGACGTCCTTCATCCGGCCAATTCCGGCTGATAAGTCGGTCTTAAGCTCCCCGTTTTGTTGGTAAGGGTGTAATTGTAAGGGGTCCTGCGGTAAGCTCGACCAAGAAAGGTCGCTTTGAGCCAGGTTGACCTCGCTAGGCTTTTTACCAAAAATCCTTCTGCAGCTTTCTCAATCCCGACTACGTTATCTCCGTTATGGTCACGACCAAATGGCGACACGTTTAGGTAGGCAGTTAGGATTTCATCCTTACTGAAGAATTGCTCCAGACGGAGGGCCAAGAGAATTTCATTGGCTTTCCGGAAGAAGGTGACATCGTTAGTTAAGAGACGCTGCTTGACCAATTGCTGGGTCAGGGTAGAACCACCGGTTCCACGCCTGGTGACAAGATTTCCTGTAGGGTAGCCTGCAGAATTGCCTTTAGGCACAACCCCTTTATGTTCATAGAAGGAGGAGTCCTCAGTCGATACCAGACCATTAACGATGTTAGGCGAGATATCTGACAGGTTAGTCACAGACCGAATGACATCGGCTTGGACGTTGGCAATCGGTGTCCCGTTAGCATAGTAAATGGTGGATTGTTGTTCCAATTTGTTAATCTTGGCGAACCATTTCTTCACGATTAGGCACCTTGGTGTCAGAGACTAGGTGGGCAAAGTAACCACTTTCAAACTGTCAAAGACATAAGGAACCTAAGAGCAGGCCAATCAAGACGATGTAGAGGGCAATGCATGAACTGACATTGACTGCCACATTAAGACCTAAGAAAAATCTTTTCTCTGGCAGTGTAGTTAGATAGGTCAATGACCTTAGACTTGGATTTACCTTTTCCTTTGGTTTTACGACGTTTGCGTTCTGAATCTTGGCTAGCACCTAGTCCGGCAGCAGCCAAATCTAGGGCAGCTGGCGCTTGGTCATCAGATTCAGTTTCTGAATCCTGACTTTGAACACCTTCTTCTACATCATGGCTTCGTTCGGGCTCAAGCTCGCTGGCTTGCGTTTGGTCAAAGTAATCTGGGTCCAAACTAGCTTGCTTGCTAGTCCTAGCCGTCCAAGCAAAGTCATAGTCGTCTGATCTTGAGTCTGAATCAGAATGTTCTGATTCATGCTGCTCTGAGGTCTCCTCAGCTAAGCTTGGCTCTAGATCTGATGGTTCAGATGCTTGAGGAATCAAGTTTTCTTGACTAGCAACGAGTGACGCCGCTTCATGATCTGATTGCTGATCATGAGATTTTTCTGATTAAGGTTAGCTTCAGCCTCAACTTCCGCTTGGGGAACTTGTTGGCTCGATAGATAGGTCGTCCACTTCTTGATCCAAGTGATTTGGCTCATCTGGATGGCTTGAAGAAACAGGCGCTTGTTCGGGTTCTGACTCAATTTCAAGTCTATCCTGAGATACTAGATCAGGTTCTTGATAGCTTGATCCTCTAGCACTTTCTAAGTGCTTCAGCTTCTCGGCCCCTGGCTTTGAGTCATCTCAGCAGAGGCCTGGTTTGGTACCTTAATTGGTGTAATATTATCGAAAATGGACAAGAGCGAACTGAGTCGGGCACGTCCTCGTGATGAAAGGTGAGGGCCTTCTTCCTGGCCTTCAGAGCTTCCTAGTGAATCTGCTGGATGTGAAGTGTTTGACTCCAGTTCCGTGCTGTGGTCATTTGAGCTAGCGACTGGCTCAGTAGTGGCCGGACTTTTAAGTTCAACCACTTGGTCTTCTTTTTAGTTAGGTCTCTACTTGGTTTTAACAAGTCAGCGTCTAAAGGTTGATAGACACGGGACACTTCCTTCTTGTCTGAACTTGCAGCTGGCTCGCTTTCTTCTCGGAGCTCATTGCTTGTTTCCTGCTCAAGGTTAAAACTACGACGTCGTTCGCGTTCCTTTTGGATATCAGCAGGACTTGGCAGGGGCTGACTAGCCGTACCGTCTTGGTCGAGCTCAATGCGAGGTTGGTAAACGCGACTAGCAGGCTTAGAACTAGCAGAAGATTCTGCAGATAAGTCTGGCATGTCAACAGGTCCAGCTAGGCCTAAGTCTGTGCTAGCTTCTTCTTCTGGATTTTGGTCGTAATGATCTCGACTGGTCATGCCGGCAAAGAGCCGACGCCGACGAGGGCCTTTGTCAGAAGACTCGGATGAGCCTGAAGTCTCTGGGCTTGATTCACTTGACTGCGCTAGTTCTGGCTTAGCCTTAGGCTCTGAAGGTTTAACAACTTTCTTCTTCTCGGCTTTTTCCTTGGCAGGACTAGCTGGACCTTTCTCTGTTTCCTCTTGGAAAAGATGAGATTGGAAGTCCTGGTCGGACACTTGGTTAGTCTGCTTATAAGGGTTGGCTTCATCAATACTTGGATTGAAGTTAGAGAAGAAGTCACGGACGCGTTTGACAGAGCGATCGATGAACTCGGAAGATTGAGCCATGACGGTCTTTTCATCCGACTTAGGTTGGTAATGCCAACTATCTTGATCCTGCTGACCTTGACTAGAGCTGACTCAGTGGTCTGACTAGTCTCGGACTGGCCTTTGTTAGTTGAAGTAGATGCTTGATCATTACTTTCAGCGCTCGCTTGTCGAGCTTGTGCTTTGTCTGCGGGAATAATCTCGCAGAAATTATCCCAAACGGTGATGGCTTAGAAGTTGCCTCGTTTGAAGGCGGGGTAGAATGACCCCTTGAATCCTCTTTATCAGGCCTCGATGTCAAAAGAGACATCATAGTAATGTCGGGTCCGATTGTTCGGACACTTTCTTTTTGTCATCGTCTAGTGTCATTCATTCACCTACTTTCTTTATGGGGTATGGCTCTTAAGCCGTTACTTGATCATTTAGGGATTCGCCTAAGACATTGAGACGAGCTTCCCATTCTTGATTAGTCAATTTGTTTTCCGCAATGTAGCGGTTGCGTGGGTGGCGACGGCATTCTGGGCAAAGAACCACGAACGTATTTGTCTTCATTTTTCGACGCTAGCTAGGATACGACGGTTACATTCTGGGTTTCCACAGTTAACATAGCGCTCGCATGGAGTGCCATCGAACCAGTCTTTCCCGATTACAACAGGATCGACGTGGTTAATATCAACCGCAATCCGTTCGTCGAAGACGTACATCTTACCATCCCACAATTCGCCTTTTACTTCAGGATCTTTACCATAGGTAGCAATCCCACCGTGGAGTTGGCCGACATCTTTATAACCTTCACGTACCATCCAACCGGAGAATTTCTCACAGCGGACACCACCTGTACAGTAGACAACGACACGCTTGTCCATGAATTTTTCCTTGTTGTCGCGTACCCATTGTGGTAATTCGCGAAAATTACGAATGTCAGGACGGATGGCACCACGGAAGTGACCTAAGTCAAACTCATAGTCGTTACGTGTATCAAGGACAACGGTGTTTTCATCTAACAAGGCTTCCTTGAATTCTTGTGGTGACAAGTAAGCACCAGTAGTTTCTAATGGGTTGATGTCGTTGTCGAAGTCGTTATCTTCTAAGCCTAAGTGGACAATTTCTTTTTTGTGACGAACGAACATCTTCTTGAAGGCTTGTTCTTCTTCTTCGTCAATCTTGAACCAGAGGTCTTCCATACCTGGTAGGGAGTGAACATAGTCCATATATTTTTGAGTGGTTTCGTAGTCACCTGAGACAGTCCCGTTAATCCCTTCGCTTGAAACGAGGATCCGGCCCTTAAGGCCAATAGACTTACAGAAGGCCAAGTGGTCAGCTGTAAACTTATCTGGGTTCTCGATGTTAACGTACTTGTAGTAAAGAAGCACGCGAATTGGTTTGGTCATAATTTACCTCCTTGTAGTTGCAAACTACATAAATTTATGGATAGTATCATTATACGGCAAAAAAGGCTTGAGGACAACTTTTGAGCCGGTTTTTGCGCTATCTGTAAGAAACTTGTAACCTCCCTACACAATCCCCGTCTAAGTGGATCAAGTATGCCAAAAAAGCTGGCCAGATTAATTCTGGGCCAGCTTTTGGTTGAAGCGTTCTTGCAGATGGTTTTTGTGATGATGATAGGCTGTTAACAAGGGAATGCAAGCGCCCAACCAGGCCAGGGGTCGGCAATAGCGGGACCCACAAAACCTAAATATTGACTAAGAATCAGAGCGGCACTCATACGCATGGCCAGCTCCATAATGCCTGCAATAGTTGGAATCAAGCTATCGCCTAAGCCCTGTAAGGTATAGCGATAGATAAAGAGCAGAGCAAGTAACCAGTAGGCAGGCGCCGAACAGTAGAAGAAGACTTGACCGTAGTGAGCCATTTCCAGTCCTTGGCTACCTTCTGCGAAGAAGGTGACGACTTGGGCACCTGTCAGAGCTAGGATGACGCCAGAAACCAGCGCAACGCCTACAGACAAGAAGGTCATTTGTCGGACTCCTTGGCGGATGCGGTCAAATTGAGCTAAGACCAAAGTTTTGCCCTACATAAGTTGCCATGGCAATCCCAAAGGACATGAGTACTAAAATCACAATCTGTTCAATTTTAGAAGCGGCACCATAACTTGCGATAGCTAGAGGACCTAACTGATTGAGGGCCACTGTGACCGAAATGGAGCCAATGGCAATAATAGAGGACTGGAAGGCCATTGGGAAGCCCATATTGAGGTGATAACGGACTTCTTCAGCTACCAGCATGGCCTTCTGCCAGGAAACCTGCAGTAGTGGCCAACGACGGTGAATGGCCCAGAGGCAAAGGATAACCGAGACAGCTTGTGACAAGACCGTCGCGAGGCCAGCACCCGCAACCCCCATTCCCACGTTCACGATGAAAACATAGTCTAAGACGATATTGGTTAAGGCCGCGATGATAAGAAAGTAGAGGGGCGTTCGACTGTCTCCCAAGGCCCGCATCATGTTGCTCAGTAAATTGTAGAGCATGGTGACGGTACAAGAGCTGAAGATGACGATGAGATAATCGTAAGTATATTGAATGATTTCAGGCGGCGTCATCATGACTTCTAGAATTTGGCGGAGGAAGAAGGTAGATAGGAAGGTCAAGGCCATGGAAACGCAGAGCGCGATAGTCCAGGCAATGGTGACTGAACGCCGTACCTTATGGAAATCCCTAGCACCAAAAGCCTGGGCCAAAGGAATCGTTAATCCTGCCGTCAGCCCTTGTGCGAAGCCCAGAATCAGGAACATGACGCTAGAAGAAGCTGAAATTCCGGCTAGGGCATCGCGCCCCATGGTGCGTCCAACAATAAAAGTGTCGACCATATTATAGACAAGCTGGAAAATATTACCTATTAGGAGCGGAATGGAGAAGTTAATAATGCGTTTGAGGGGGGACCCAGTGGTCATATTATGCATAAGTGACTCCTTTATAGTCAGAATGAATACTCTGAGTATAAAGAGTCACTTAGCAAAATCAAGTAGGTTTAGAACTCTCTATCCTAGTAAGTTAGTCATCCCACTGAACGGTATAGTAGTCAGCATCTTTGGCTTGAATCAGAGGATAATTGGTCCGGTAAATAGAGCCATCTTGGTCTTGCTCGAGGTACATAACAAAACCATTAGGGTAGAGAGACAGAATCTTGGAATAAACATGGTCTTGGTCGATAATGACAGTCTTGATTTCTTGGTCGTCAAGAACCAGTCAGTGACCGGTGGAAATAGGAACCGATGGAGACTTTGGTTTCATAAACAAGGGTCGTAATAATGGATTGATTCATGGTTAACGCTCCTTTTTTTATAAGCTATTTCCATTATAACAAGGAAATGGGGGCGGTTTCAAACAAAAATTCGAAACAAACTTACAAATTCTTGTCAGAATGGTAAATTTTTAAGCGATAAGCTATAAAAAGCCCGCCAAAAGTGCTATAATAGGAATTAGAAACGGTTTCATTCAGAAAGGGTGGGTCGTATGAGAGTCAAAGTCACTAAGTCAGAGCGTGAGCTCATAGAACGTGAGCTGAGACGGGGGACCACTAAGTCTCGGATAGCCTCCCTCTTGCATGTCAATTTCGAGACGGGTTGCCAAATGATTCAGCGAGTCCGTGAACAGATTCGTCCTGAGATTGGTGACCAAATACGCTTTACCTTCCGGCAGGTCCATATGCGGGGGACCATCCGTAAACTTCTGACCAACAGCGCTGTCGTCGACATCGATTGGCTCCGGTCAGATCAGACTATGAAGGATATTTGTACTAGCCGCACCATCGTCAATTTCAAGGATATTGTCGCCTACATCAACTGTGAGCATCTTATTCAAGATGATGAAGAAGGGGAAGAGCCCCTAAGTCCTGCTGCTCAACAAGGGATTTAAGCTCACAGCATTTAAATAAGAGCCTCCTATCACGTGTTTGCGATAGGAGGCTCTTGGTCTGAAGACTATTGTTCTTGGTAGATTAATTGATAGAGTTCAGTTGCGACAGTTTGATAGGTCTGGCGATGCTTAGCTTCTGGTACTAGGTCATAAGGAGTAGGCAAATCGTTCTCGGTTAAGAAAAGCTGGAACCACTCCTTAGCTGATCCATAGGCCTCTTCAAAGTAGGGGTAAACGGCTAAGGCTTGAAGGACGAACTGCTGAGAAAAATTCAATCATGAGATGAGGATTGAATTGTTCGCAGTATTCTTCGATGACTTGAAGACCGGCCACATAAGAAGACTGGTGACGGTAATCTTGAAGTTTGGCTACCGTCAATTCATGGACTTGGCCAAACCAGTTATAGGTCACTTTACCTGGATAGTTCTGGTAGAGTAGGTAATGTAAGACGTCACTCTTGATATATTGAGGTAGGTCTGGATGAGTCAGAATGGCCTTAAAGAAAGGCAAGGCCTTGTCTAAAGGCAGGTCGTAGATATATTTAAGGAAACTGAGTAACTCAAATCCTTGGCCGTCATAGATTTGATTGATAAAAAGTCTCAATGGCTTCCTGACCTTGATCCAGGGCTTGCTCCAAGCGCCGGGCTAAGCGCTGGGTATGATTGAGTTGATGAATGAATGGTAAGAGGTCTTCACTGTCCCATCCAACCGCTTGGAAGCGTGCTTGAGCTGATAGAGTCGCAAGAGGGCGCGTCTAAGTCGTAAAGGAGGGACAGACTAGCTCATATAAGAGGAGAACATTCCAATCATTAACGGCTTCTATATCAGGGAAATAAGTTTGCCAACAGTTCAAAAGGTCAGCTTTTTGTCCCCGAGCAATATATAATTTAATCAGTTCCTCGAAGACATGAACCTGAGGATCTGTCTCATAACTCTTGATTAGGAATTCTTGTGCACGGCCAAAAGTCATGGACCTTGAGGGCACTGAGTGCTTTGCGATAATATTGGTCCGCATTGGTCGGAAATTCAATTACATCACTCATTTTGCCACCTCTTTCTTGTCAATACTTAAATCCGTGCTATACTAGTTATATTATAGCACAATACATTAATAGTTTGTAGACAACAACCGATAAGGAGCGAAAAATGCTGAAGGTTTATACGGATGCTGCCTTTGCCTATAAAAATCAATCGGCCGGGCTCTAGCTATCTCGGATTCTAGGGCCTGATCAACTCTATGAACAAGTTGCTTTCCTCCAAGAGGTGGCCGACAATCACCAAGCAGAATTTTTGCCATCCTTCACGCCCCTAGACTGGTTGATAGAATTGGGACTGACCCAGGACTTTATCTGGTTACATGCCGATAGTCAAGTGGCTATTCGAGCCATTGAAAAGTCCTATATTAAGGATGCACGTTATGCTCCTATTTTAGATCATATCCTAAGTCGACTGGATCACTTTCCCAATCTCTATGTCAAATGGATAGCTGAAAAGGAAAATCAGGCGACCGACCAGTTAGCAAAATCGAGCCTTAATAAGGCGGTTAGTTGGACGCGGACATCGCCTCGCTAGCCAAGTTGGCTTTTGCGTGGCATAATAGAGATAGTTAATCAAGGTCCAGATCTCAGATTTATGGGGCTAGATTATGTGACTAAAAGTGCACAATTAACCAGGGTGCGAACGTATATTCGCTAGCATTCTTAGGCATTTCGTGGCATAATAAATTGAATAGACTTCTATTTAAGATAGAATCATTAATTCTTCTGAGAAAGAAGCAATCATTGATGGAGGTAGATGAGCGATATGGCAGAAAAAAATTTAACCGCTAAAGATATTTTACAAAAAGAATTTACCCGCGATTTTCGTGGTTATAAAGCATCTGAAGTAGATGAGTATTTGGATAGCATTATCCGTGACTACGATTCTTACCAAAAAGGATGTGGCGACTTTGAAGAATGAAAATGAGCGCCTAATCAGCAAAATTGATGAATTGACCAAGCAACTTGCCTTGGCTAAGAAGAACAATGTGCCAACCTCACCAGGCTCTGGTGTCACTAACTTCGATATCCTCAAGCGTCTCTCTAACTTAGAGAAACATGTCTTTGGATCTAAGATTGGTAGCACAGACAACACCATGTCTTATTCAGACGTGACACGTTTCCAATAAAAAGAACCTCAAGTAGATTTTAGGTAATCGCACTAGTAATAGTTGAGGAAAGTCCATGCTCGCACAGGCTGAGATGCCTGTAGTGTTCGTGCTTAGCGAAACCATAAGCTAAGGTAGTGCCTAGCGCTAACGGCAGGCAAAAGGTCTAAGGCTTCGGCTATGACTGAGTAACCTCTAAGGTGCCACAGAGACGAGGCTGGTTGGAAACAACTAGCGTGGAACGCGGTAAACCCCTCGAGCGAGCAACCCAAATAGTAACTCTAGTTTTCTAGGGAGACTGGTCGGGGCACTTTTCCTAGGGAAATGAACCGATGGAAGAGGCGGGTCACTGAGTGACTGGCAGACAGATGATTACCCCACTTAAGGTGCATAGCCTATTTCCCTTAAGTGACAGAACATGGCTTATCGAAATTTACTTAATAGGCTTTTGCTTAATACAACAAAGGCGCTTCTCCCTCTCTGGTGAGGAGGGCTTTTTTTCTAAGGGCAGGATTGTCTTGCCCGCAACGACAAGTTAAAGATGAGGAGCCTCTGATGAAAAACTATAACCTATTGGCTACCGTTGCTGCCGGCATTGAGTCCGTGACGGCCCAAGAATTGAAGCAGCTAGGCTATCAAGTTCAGACGGAGAATGGGCGCGTGCGTTTCTCTGGGAATGTCCAGGATATTGCTAAGGCTAATCTCTGGCTAAGAACGGCTGACCGTATTAAGATTGAATTTGCTAGTTTTCAGGCCAAGACCTTTGAAGCCCTATATGATTTGACTTACGCCTTTGCCATGGGAAGACATTCTGCCTTTGATGTTAATTTTCCTGTGTCTGGCAACCGTTAAGTCCCAGTTACATAGCGTGCCTAACTGCCAGAAAAATCGTCAAAAAGGCTATTGCTAGCTGACTCATGTCCTACTATCATCGTCGGACCAATTTGCCTGAGACAGGGGCAGTCTATCCTATCGAAGTTTCTTTGGTCAAAGACCAAGTCAGCCTGACCTTGGATACTTCTGGCACCTCCTTATTCAAGCGTGGCTACCGAGTAGAGAAGGGTGCCGCCCCACTCAAAGAGAATATGGCAGCTGCCTTAGTCATGTTAACGACTTGGTATCCTGACCGACCACTTTACGACCCATGTTGTGGTTCGGGAACCATTGCCATTGAGGCAGCCTTGATTGGGCGTAATATTGCGCCAGGTCTTAAGCGGGAATTTGCGGCCGAACATTGGACCAGCTTAGATCCAAGTGGGCAAGTATGGCAGCAGGCGCGCCAGGAAGCCCAAGTTCAAGCCAAACCAGATGTCATGATGGACATTGAAGCCTGCGACATTGACCACCGTATGGTTGAAATTGCTAAGGCCAATGCTAAAGAAGCTGGAGTAGCAGATACGATTTCATTTAAGCAAATGCAACTCAAGGACTATCGTCCTAAGGTGGATTACGGTATATTAATTGCTAATCCGCCTTATGGTGACCGTATGTTGACAGAGGACCAGGTCCACACCCTCTACGCAGACATGGGCAAGCTCTATAGCCAAATGCCGACCTGGAGTAAGTATATTTTAACCAGTGATGAAGCCTTCGAGACCTACTATGGTGCTAAGGCAACCAAAAACGCAAGCTCTATAATGGCGCTCTCAAGGTAGATTATTACCAATATTGGGGTGAGCGGAAACACCGTCAAACAAGCGATGATAAGTAGATATTAGTAAAACTCAGCAGATGCTGAGGGATTTAGTCTGTTATGGAGATGAGGGGAATCGAACCCCTGTCCAAATATCTCGCCACAATCAAGTCTACGCCAATAGTCTAGCTATTTGGTTTAGCGCAGAGACCGCCACTAGACAGGCTGTCATCCTTGCGAGTCTGATCATCTCTTCGTGATTTAACAGACGGATAAATCACGCGTATCCCACTTAAATAAAACCAAACTACTAGCACATGGGCGATGTTAGGCTGATTTTTCCGCCGCAGGTTATTGTCGCTAAAAGCGAAAGAGTTGTTTTGGTTGTTTGCAGTTATATTTAACTGTAGCGTTTTTAAGGTGACGCAACCCTCCCTGACGCGTCAAAAGCTCGAACAATACCTGTCGAAACCGTGACATCCTCAAAGGATAGCTAGATTCTATCAATAAAGCGACGAAATTGTCAATTAATCAGCCTGGGAGACAGGCTTATGATTGACTTTTTGCCCCTATAATCTTTAAGCCAATAGGGTAAATAATTTTTAGGAGGTCACCCCATGACTAAGAAATATCATGTGGCCATCTGCGGTGCGTCTGGTGTTGTAGGGGCGTAAATGTCGCAAGTATTACACGAACGAAACTTTCCATTTGAGACTTTAACCTTGTTCGCTTCCCAGCGTTCAGTCGGTAAACTATTAGCTACCGGCAAGGATTATGTCATTCAAGAATTAACGGAAGAGGCCTTCAAGCGCCGATTGAGATTGCCCTGTTCTCAGCAGGGGGCGAGACCTCTAAGCATTTTGAGCCAATCGCCGCTAGTCGTGGTATCTATGTGATTGACAACTCCAGTGCTTGGCGTATGGATCCTAAGATTCCTTTGTAGTGCCTCAGTCAATGGTGATGTCTTAAAGGCGGAAGACCATCTGATTGCCAACCCTAACTGCTCGGACCATTCAGTCAGTCGTGCCATTAGCTGTTCTACAACCATACGGCTTTGAAACGCGTCATCTACAATACCCATCAAGCAGTATCAGAGCAGGCCAAGTCGGGTATTAATGACTTAGAAAATCATACGACTGAAAAATTCCCATATTCAATCAATGACAATGTCTTGCCACATATTGATGTCTTCACCGAGTCTGGTTACACCAAAGAAGAAGTCAAGATGATGGAGGAAACACGGAAAATTCTACGTATGCCAGACTTACGTGTAACAGCTACTACAGTTCGAGTTCCAATCAAGCACTCTCATGCTGTATCTATTAACGTTGAATTGGAACGAGACTTTGACTTAGCAGAAATTCGCCAAGCCTTCCAAGAAGCAGAAGGTATTGTCCTCTTAGATGATCCAGCTAACCTCAAGTATCCACTGCAGTCACAAGTGGAAGACCATGATGAAGTGTATGTTGGGCGGATTCGTCGTGACGAGTCAGCTCCTTACGGTCTCAACATTTGGGTGGTAGCCGACAACATCCGTAAAGGGGCGGCCACTAACACCATTCAAATCGCAGAACAACTTATCAAAGACGGTATTCTCTAAGAAGAGGATAGGACGCCCTCTGGGGCGTCTTTTTATATTATTGGTAGAGAAGATGGGCCTTGACGCTAATTAAGATAAGTGTATCGAATAGGTTATTGTCTTAATTAGTGTAGTTAACTAATTAAGACAAATGCGTTTCGGTGTGCTCTTTTAATGAATTGTTTTCACTATAAATTGATTAGAATGTCTAAAGGCTTTTCATAATAGGGATTGGTGGACGATTTGTTAGGGTCTATCTGGCCATGCCTAGGATTGACAGACGACATAAAAACCGTATGATGAGTGGTGTGGTTGACACATTATTTACTTTTGAAATCATCCAAAAATTTGAAATGAATAACGATAATAATGAATAGATTAATAGGAGGTGATACGATGGACCTATTGCAGCTCACCTTCGCAGTAATCGTTGCTTTAATTATCGGGGTAGTGATCGGCTATATTTTCAAGAAGAAAAGCGATGAAAAGCACATCGGAAATGCTAAGGCAAATGCAGAATCCATTGTTGATGCACGATTGCACAGGCTAAGACCCTCAAGCGGGAAGCCTTGTTCAGGCCAAAGAAGAAAATCTCGGGCACCGTAATGAATTAGAACAAGAACTGAAGGAACGCCGGACCGAAGTAACAGGAATGGAAAAACGTCTCCTTCAACGGGAAGAGACCTTGGACCAAAAGAGTCTGATCTTAGACAAACGCGAACTCAATCTTGAGAGCAAGGAACAAGACTATCAAAAACGTCAAAAAGACCTGACCCAACAGGAAGAGAAGGTTCAAGAATTGGTCGTTGCCCAACAAAGTGAATTAGAACGGGTGGCAACCCTATCGCGTCAAGAGGCGCAAAACATCATTATGACTGAGACAGAGCAAGCTTTGTCCCAAGAAATTGCAGTCATGATTCGGAATGCAGAGCAAAAAGCTAAAGATGAAGTTGATCGCAATGCCAAAAACATTATCTTACAAGCCATTCAACGGAGTGCTCCGGACATCGTGTCTGAGAATACAGTGACGGTAGTACACTTGCCAAGTGATGACATGAAAGGTCGGATTATCGGGCGAGAAGGCCGCAACATCCGTACTTTGGAAAGCTTAACCGGGATTGATTTAATTATCGATGACACGCCAGAAGCAGTCGTATTAAGTGGTTTTGACCCAATTCGACGTCAAATTGCTAAGTTGGCTTTGGAGAAACTGATTCAAGACGGCCGGATTCATCCAGCGCGTATTGAAGAAATGGTAGGATCGGCAAAGTCGCGAGATTGACGAGAAAATCCGAGAAATCGGGGAACAAGCGACCTTTGATGTGGGAATTCATTCTTCCATCCTGATTTAATCAAGATTATGTCGTCTATCCTTAGAACCAGTTATGGGCAGAACGTCTTGAACCACAGTATTGAAGTTACAAACCTATGGCGTTATGGTCGTGAGTTAGGTGAAGATGTGGCTCTAGCCAAACGTGCAGGTCTTCTGCATGATATTGCTAAGGCACTTGACCATGAGATTGAAGGCTCACACGTTGAAATCGGGGCAGAGATTGCCAAGAAATACAACGAGCCAGAAGTAGTAGTGAATGCTATTGCTTCCCACCATGGTGACACTGACCCAACTCGACCATTGCTATCTTGCAGTCCCGCTGATGCCTTATCTGCAAAGACGTCCAGGTGCCCGCAGGAACTTGAAAGTTACATCCGCCGTCTGGAAAAATTAGAAGAAATCTCCCACAGTTTCAGGCGTGGCTACGTTTTTGCTTATCTGCCGGGCGCGAAGTCCGTGTCATGGTTCGTCCAAATGAAGTCAATGACGCTGGCGCCTCACGAATCGCTCGTGATATCCGCAACCGGATTGAAGCAGAAATGAACTACCCAGGCAATATTAAAGTAACCGTTATTCGCGAAACGCGCGCGGTTGAATACGCTAACACTGATGGAGAGGTTGAACTGTTCCAATCTCTTTTTGTGTATTTTTGGGGAGCTTAGTGAGCTGAGTTTGATGGCGCTTACTCTGATGCAGGGTTTCTAAATTTCATTTAAGACCCGGTTACTCTAGGTCAAACAAGTCGTGACCTTTCCTTTATATTGACCTTTTGTGTTAAAATGTAGAAGAAAAAGGAGGCGATGAGGTGGTTCGTTATGACAAATAGTCAAGGCCCGCATCAGTGACAAAAATGAGCGTCACTTTTTCGCACAATAGAAGGTGAGACCTTCACCGTTCTACTGGGGCAGATAGATACAAAGTAACGCAGGGTTGGTGACCAGATTGAAGGCCTTATCTATCGAAACCAAGGCCCGCAAGAAAGTAATTGCTGACTTGCCAACCATCCGACCTGAAATCTATGGTTGGGGTAGCGTGGTTAGCACCGTAAGGATTTAGGCGTCTTTGTTGATATTGGCTTGCAGGATAAGCATGAGTCGTATCTCTGGATGACCTACCCCAATACAGCCTCTGGCCTCAAGAAGGGCGACCGGCTTTTCCTAACTTATCAAGTGGATGCTAAGAATCGTTTCTGAAGTGTTGATTGAACCCTGAAGCTTATGCAAGCCTATTTTAAGCGCGTACCAAAGCAGAAGAACTCAATGTCACAGCTACCGTTTATAAGGTTAAGTTAGCGGGTTCACTTTTGCATTACAGACGGTGGACACTCGGCTTTCTTACATGAAAGTGAGACTCTTGATACTCCACGTCTTGGTCAAGTCTTGCAAGCTCGCATTATTGGCGTTCTGTGAGGACGGCATACTTTAATTTATCGGTCAAGCCACGGGCTTATGAGGCCTTGATGATGATGCTGGCATGATCTCAAGCCATCTAAGAAAAGCGCCCGACATTATTTTTGCCACTGCATGATAAGTCAGATCCAAGAAGTATCCAGACTCAGCTTGGCATTTCTAAGGCCCAATTTAAACGTGCCGTCGGTAACTTAATGAAACAAGGCCTCATTCGTCAGGTCAAAGGAGATGGACTCTATCTGACTCAAGTCCAAGACTCAAGTGCAGAGATTGATCCATTAGGCAATAACTATGAAGTTTAGCCAGGCTGTCCAGGATTTTGAACGTTATCTTCTTAGATATGAACCGGTCTGCTAATACCATTCAGAGTTATCGGCGCGATTTGGCTAAGTTTCAGGCTTATCTGACAGAGCAGGAGATTGACAAGGTAGAGGCGATTGACGAGGTAACGGTGCGAGCCTTTCTAGCAAAACTCAGCCAAGCTTCCTACGCGCCTTCCCTCGACCAGTCATGCTATCTAGTTTGAAGCAGTTTTCCTTTTACGCAAAGAGGGCATCCTAGAGATAAACCTATGTCCTGGTCCATCGGCTGGGCAAACAAGGTAGACATCTACCCAAAGTCCTAACTGCTAAGCGAGATCGAGCCTTTGCTCAAGCGCCGACACTCAGTGCAGCCCGCATGGTTTGCGATCGGGCTATCTTTTGAACCTCATGTATGCCACTGGTTTGCGGGTAACAGAGTTGGTGCAACTTAAATTAGAAGATTTTGCACTTAGAATTAGGTTTTATTCAGACTCTAGGAAAGGGACAAGGAGCGACTGGTCCTCTAATTGATGAAGTCACTGAATGGCTAGGAGGCCATCTGGAGCAGGTCCGTCCTAGTTTCCTAAGATTAGTCGGCTCTGCCAGTCCGCGAGAAGTCTTTTTGACAGAACGGGCAAGGCCTTTCACCCGTCAATGAATCTGGAAAAATTCAATCAAGTATGTGGCCTTAGCCGGTATTAAACAAACTGTCTCACTTCATATGTTGCGTCATTCTTCGCAACTCATCTGTCGGAAAATGGTGCTGATTTGCGTATGGTTCAGGAACCACTGGGCCATGTGGATATTTCAACGACAATGATTTATACCCATATCAGTACCCAACGTTTGCAGGAAGTCTATCGTAAGTACTTCCCGCGCGTAACTCTGTCATCTTCCGACTGGAGAGGTGGGTTTGACAATCAAGATGGTCATTCACTGACCGTCTAGGGAAAGAGGAAAATAGAAATTCAAACGTATTCATTTAATCGTCTTAGATTCTGCTGGGATTGGTGAAGCTCCAGATGCCGAGACTTCAACGATTTTAGGAGCCATACCCTAGGCCATATTGCTGAAGTTGCAGGCTAAAGGTCCCTCTATGCAGAGCTAGGTTTTAATATTGAGCACCTAGCCTGATTGACACCTGTGGCATCCCCAAGGGTTACTGACCAGTTAGAAGAAGTTTCACGGTATGACACTATGACCGGTCACTGGGAAATCATGGGGTCTTAAAATTGGAAAACACCATTCCGCGTCTTCCCTGATGGTTTTCCCGATGAACTAATCGAGCGTATTGAAGCCTTTTCTCGTCAAGGTTGTCGCATGCCCCGGCTTCTGGTACTGAAGTGCTTGACCAATATGGGGGAATCATCAAATGAAGACAGGGGACTCTAATTGTTTATACCTCTGCAGACTCTGTCTGCAACGTCGCTATGAAGACATTATTCCATTAGAAGAACCTTATCGCATTTCAGAGTATGCTCGTGAGATTACCTAGAAGATCCTTACATGTTGGGACGTATTATTGCGCCCATACATTGGGACCCCTGGCAACTGA
>BNJU01000741.1_pt1:27500-97561 | contig 97561 bp, 107 predicted proteins | sample 8539281 | NCBI WGS metagenome assembly BNJU01 (sample SAMD00202456, study PRJDB9452) | human saliva metagenome | isolation source: human saliva | place: Japan | reverse complement strand
TTAGAGATGCTCAAGAGTGTTTCAAAACTCTAATAGAAAAAAATAAGCAATCCTTAAATATATTTTAAGGATTGTCCAGGCTGTTGACAAATAGGTCAACAGCCTTTTTTTTAACTGAAATAAAACCCATAAAATGGTATAATATAAGTATACAAAGGAGGTTTTAGTATGTTTAATAAAGTAGAAAAATATCAAAGATGAAATAATACTAATGACATTATCAGAAATAGTACCTAAAGATCATTTTTTTAAGAAAAAGTAGATAAAAGCTATTGATTTTAAATTTATTTACGATTTAACAGAAAAAAATACTATAGCCATACGACAGGGAGAAATAGTCTAGATCCTGTTGTATTATTTAAACTGGTATTTTTTTAAAAAGACTTTTATGGAATAAAAATCTATGAGAGAAACAATAAAAAGAATAGAAACTGACGCTGCTTTTTAGATGGTTTTTAGGAATACCATTCACAAAAACCAGTTCCACATTACTCTACATTCTCACAAAATTATATTCGACGCTTTCAAGGAACAGATGTATTCGAACAAATATTTATTAATATAGTAAATCAAGCAATAGAAAAGAAACTAGTAGGCGGTAATGAGTTTTTTTACTGATTCAACACATATTAAAGCCAACGCAAATAAAAAGAAATTCAAAGTTGAAGTAACTACAAAAAAATAAAAAAGAAAAATTAGATTTAGAAAAAGAAATAAATGAAGAGAAACAAAAAAAGGAAAAAAAGCCTTTTTGAGTATAAAGAGGAACAAGTTGTAAAAAAAGCAGAAAAATTAACACTACCGATCCGGATAGTGGATATTATCACAGAGACCATAAAGAAGAAGGTTTTATGTATTTAGACCATAGAACTGTTGATGGGAAAAAAACAATATAATTATAGACTGCCATATAACCCTCAGGTAATATACATGATAGCGGTCCGTATATAGATAGATTAGATCAGATAGAAAAAAATCTTTGGATTAATACCAGGTAAAGTTGCGTTAGATAGCGGATATTATTCTCTAGACATACTAAAAACAGTTAGATAAAAAAATATATTTTTCAGTAATAGGATATAGAAGATTCTCAAGATCAAAAGATAACAAATATTTTAAATACTTACATGAAAAAGATATATATGTGGATAAACGAACAGGAGAAATATTTAGATACAGAAATATTGATAGAAATGGATATAAACAATATAAGAGTGATGATAAAAACGAAAAAGAAAAATAATAAGACGCCATATAAATGCGGATTATTATGATGAAAGCTAGGTTAAGACGTATATCAAAAGAAGGAAAAACTATTGTATAAGAGAAGAAAAGAAACAATAGAACGTAGCTTTGCGGATTCTAAACAAAATCACGGATACAGGTATGCACGATATAGAGGAAAAAGCCAAAAGTACAGTCGTACGCTTGGCTGTCTTGTTGCGTTCAAAAATATGAAAAACAATAGCATTAAGAGAGTATAAACCCTCTTAATACTACTAAATACTATTGAATTTTTTTGCCTTTAGGCTTATTTTTTTGAAAAAAATACCATAACATCAATACTGGCTTGATATTTTGGTATTTTTTTGTCAACAATCTGAGCAATCCTAAATATATTTTAAGGATTGTCAGGCTGTTGACAAATAGGTCAACAGCCTTTTTTTAACTGAAATAAAACCCATAAAATGGTATAATATAAGTATACAAAGGAGGTTTTAGTATGTTTAATAAAGTAGAAAAATATCAAAGATGAAATAATACTAATGACATTATCAGAAATAGTACCTAAAGATCATTTTTTTAAGAAAAAGTAGATAAAGCTATTGATTTTAAATTTATTTACGATTTAACAGAAAAAAATACTATAGCCATACGACAGGGAGAAATAGTCTAGATCCTGTTGTATTATTTAAACTGGTATTTTTTTAAAAAGACTTTTATGGAATAAAATCTATGAGAGAAACAATAAAAAGAATAGAAACTGACGCTGCTTTTTAGATGGTTTTTTTAGGAATACCATTCACAAAAACCAGTTCCACATTACTCTACATTCTCACAAAAATTATATTCGACGCTTTCAAGGAACAGATGTATTCGAACAAATATTTATTAATATAGTAAATCAAGCAATAGAAAAAGAAACTAGTAGGCGGTAATGAGTTTTTTTACTGATTCAACACATATTAAAAGCCAACGCAAATAAAAAAAGAAATTCAAAGTTGAAGTAACTACAAAAAAATAAAAAAAGAAAAATTAGATTTAGAAAAAGAAATAAATGAAGAGAAACAAAAAAAGGAAAAAAAGCCTTTTGAGTATAAAGAGGAACAAGTTGTAAAAAGCAGAAAATTAACACTACCGATCCGGATAGTGGATATTATCACAGAGACCATAAAGAAGAAGGTTTTATGTATTTAGACCATAGAACTGTTGATGGGAAAAAAACAATATAATTATAGACTGCCATATAACTCCCAGGTAATATACATGATAGCGGTCCGTATATAGATAGATTAGATCAGATAGAAAAAAATCTTTGGATTAATACCAGGTAAAGTTGCGTTAGATAGCGGATATTATTCTCTAGACATACTAAAAACAGTTAGATAAAAAAATATATTTTCAGTAATAGGATATAGAAGATTCTCAAGATCAAAAGATAACAAATATTTTAAATACTTACATGAAAAAAAGATATATGTGGATAAACGAACAGGAGAAATATTTAGATACAGAAATATTGATAGAAATGGATATAAACAATATAAGAGTGATGATAAAAACGAAAAGAAAATAATAAGACGCCATATAAATGCGGATTATTATGATGAAGCTAGGTTAAGACGTATATCAAAAAGAAGGAAAAACTATTGTATAAGAGAAGAAAAAGAAACAATAGAACGTAGCTTTGCGGATTCTAAACAAAATCACGGATACAGGTATGCACGATATAGAGGAAAAGCCAAAGTACAGTCGTACGCTTGGCTGTCTTGTTGCGTTCAAAATATGAAAACAATAGCATTAAGAGAGGTATAAACCCTCTTAATACTACTAAATACTATTGAATTTTTTTGCCTTTAGGCTTATTTTTTTGAAAAAAATACCATAACATCAATACTGGCTTGATATTTTTGGTATTTTTTTGTCAACAATCTGGCAATCCTTAAATATATTTTTAAGGATTGTTTTTTTATATCTTAATTTATATACTATAAAAAAACACCTTGAAACTTAATTCAAGGTGCTTTTTATTATCTTCTATAATTAATTATTTAACACGGATGTAAACTGGTCCGCTACCTACGTTAGCAGTGTTAACAACTGTTTGGTTACCTAACCATCCACCGTGAACTGCTTGTCCGTTACCAGCGTATACTGCGATATGAGCTAATCCTGTTCCACCATTTGCATAGTAAACTAAGTCTCCTGCTTGTGCTTGAGAAGCTGAAACTTGAGTTCCTAACTTCATGTATCCTGCTGGCCAATCGTGATAGTTGATTCCTACAGATTTAAGAGCATTTGTTACAAGCATTGTACAGTCTTGGTATCTACCAACTTGAGCTAAAGCTGCTTGGTAGATTGCAGCATTTTTACTTCCTGAAGGAGTTGTTGTTGCTGCTGGTTTTGTTTGAGCCGCTGGAGCTGGTGTAGCAGCTTTTGTTTGAGCTGCTGGAGCTGGTGTTTGAGCTGCTGCTTTTGTTTCAGCTTTTGGAGCCGGTGTAGTAGCTTTTGTTTGAGCTGCTGGAGCTGGTGTTTGAGCCGCTGCTTTTGTTTCAGCTTTTGGAGCCGGTGTAGCAGCTTTTGTTTGAGCTACTGGAGCTGGCGTTTGAGCCGCTGCTTTTGTTTGAGCTACTGGAGCTGCTGCTTTTGTTTGAGCCGCTGGAGCCGCTGCTTTTGTTTGAGCTGCTGGAGCCGCTGCTTTTGTTTGAGCTGCTGGTGCTGGCGTTTGAGCCGCTGGAGCTGCTACTCTTGTTTGAGCTGCTGGAGCTGCTGCTTTTTGTTTGAGCCGCTGGAGCTGCTACTTTTGCTTGAGCCGCTGGAGCTGCTACTTTTGTTTGAGCCACTGGAGCCGCTGCTTTTGTTTGAGCCGCTGGAGCTGCTACTTTTGTTTGAGCTGCTGGAGCTGCTACTCTTGTTTGAGCTACTGGAGCTGCTTGTACTCTAGCAACTGGAGCTGCTTGTACAGGTGCAGCTTGTACTGGAGCTGCTTGCGCTACAGCTGGAGTTGCTTTAGGTGCTGCATTTCCATCAACTTTAATTACTTGTCCAACATATACTAAATGTGGGTTTGAAAGGTTGTTAATTTCAACTAGGTTATCTACTGAAGTACCAAATTTATCTGCTACTGTTCCTAAAGTATCACCTAATGCGATTGTGTAGTAACCATCATTTTTAACTTGAGCTAATTTTTCTACTGAACTAGAAGAGTTAGAAGAGTAGTTTAATTTATCTCCTGGGTAGATTAAATGACTTGATAAGTTGTTATCTTGCATAAGTGCATCAACAGTTGTCCCGTTGTTTACAGCGATATCCCAAAGAGTATCACCTGATTTGATTGTATAAGTATCAGCGTCAGCGATTTGAGATCCACCTACTGCTACTGTTCCTACGAATGCCGTTGTTGCTACTATTTTATGTAATTTACTCATATAAATAAGTCTCCTTTTTTTAAATCGAATTTTTGAGTCTTGCGACTCCCTCAATAATTTTCTATTTTTTTCCATTTTCTAATTTTTCTTAATTTTTTTATTAATACTTGTAAGACGTCTTTAACCTCGTTTAAATGTGTTTAAACTTCGTTTTAATTTCGACGTAATATCATTATATGATGTAACAGATGGCTTTTTCAATAGTTGTAACAGTTTTGTAACAATAGTGATAACTTGCTGTTACATAAGTCTACTTTCGTAATTTACCGGTAATTTAACAGAGCTCTTTTTATAGATTTATTGACATTTTTTTCTGTAGTATTTCTTAAATGTAGTTTACTATTAAAATGGCAAATTCCACCTTAAACAACAGCAAACCACCTAATTTTTTTGGTGTTTTTTTATTGTAATAAAAAGCAGAAAAATACCTTTCCTTTTTAATGTATTAACTTAATTATTACAAAAGACGTTATGTTACAAAAATAAGTCATTAACATTTACCGTACTTATTACAATACCTTTTTTTATCTTTTCTTCAGTCCCCTATATATAACTATGAAAAAAACTATAGTTACAGTATTTATGAATCTTTCATTAAACTTTTCTAAATTTATAACATTATTTCTGAAACACTTTCTTTGCTAAAAAAAGTGTATTTTTGTTATATATTATCTTTGTGAATCACTTGTGAGTCCTTTTTCTTAAAAAGTTGATTATACAAGTATTTGACAATGTTTAAAAAAATATAAAAAAATTAAATATAAACGGGAGGTAATATGACAGACATAAACAGTGCTGCTTCTCTTACAAAAAAATGGGACTCTTATTTTTTTAGAAGGCTTGTTATCATTCCTTTCTCCTTGTGTAATACCAATATTACCAATTTATATCGGTATTCTCGCAGGGAAAAAAAGAGGAAAAATGCTAACGGAGAATTAGTGTTTAACAAAAAGAACACTATAACTAATACCCTATTCTTTTGTACTAGGTATTTGTGCCACATTCTTTATTTTGGCATTTGCAACAAGTTTTATCAGTGTCTTCTTAAATGAAAATATAAAAAAACATTACAAATTATAAGTGGTATTCTAATTGTATTTATGGGGCTTCTTCAATTAGGAGTTTTTCAAAATCGGTTTCTTAAAACAAGAATTCTCTGCAAAAAAATAAAGTAAAAACGAAAAGGTAATAAAAACTACACCGTTTCTTGCATTTCTTATGGGGTTCACTTTTTAGTTTCTCTTGGACACCTTGTATCGGCCCTATTTTAGCTAGTGTTTTCTTATACGCTTCTAGCCATACAGGTATTATGAGTATTCTTTTAGTATTAGTATATTGTTTAGGATTCATTCTGCCATTTATTTTAGTAGCTTTCTTCGCTTCTACACTACTTGCAGTATTCAAACGCAATACTAATATTTTTAAAAATATACACAGATTATTTCTGGAATAATACTTATAATTATCGGTGTTCTAATTTTAAGTGGTGCATTCACTACGATTGCAAGATACTTTAGTTAATAAAAATTATTCACATTAACCTTGGAGGTATAATTAATGAAAAAACTATCAATACTTACTGCCACTCTTTTAAGTGGTGCATTAGTCTTAACAGCATGTTCAAAGACTCAATCGAATTCTAGCGAACAAAATAACTCTAGTTCTTCAAGTTCTAGCTCTTCAAGTTCTACTGAAGAGAAAAAAACTAGACAAGCCTTTGACTTTAGCTCTATGGATAAAGACGGTAACACAGTTAAACTTAGCGACTATAAAGGTAAAAAAGTTTATATCAACGTATGGGCATCTTGGTGCGGTCCTTGCGTTAGAGAAATGCCTGAATTAGAAAAAGCTTATCAAAAATTAAAAGATAAGGAGGATGTTGTTTTCTTATCAATAACATCTCCTAGCGATGATGTATTCAAAAACCAAAGCCCTCAAGATAAGGATAAAGCTACTATCCTTGCTAAGGCAAAAGAACTTGGAGTTACATACCCTGTTCTTTTTGATGTGAACGATAGATTCTTAGTAAACTACACTATTCGTTCATTCCCAACACATATTTTTATCAACTCTGATGGAACTATCTCAAACCAAATCTCTGGTGCTTTAACAGAGAGCGCTCTTGAAGAAGAGATTAGTAAAATTAAATAATATAAAAATAAGAGTAAAGTTACAAATTAGTAACTCTACTCTTCTTTTTGTTGTTTAACTTTATTTTTGCTTCTTTTACATATTCTTGATCTTTTGTATAGATAGTTAGACCTGTGATATTTTTTTGTAGATTTAAAGAAGAAACTACAGATATATCCAAATACTAATGCACTTAAGAATGAGAATCCTGAGAAGATAAATGGACTTTGTTTAGCATAAGTTGTGTAATCTTGGATATACCAACATACAACACCTGCTACTAATAATCCTAATAATGCTCCAGCTCCGTTTGCACGTTTAGTAAAGATACCAAGTGCAAATGTACCAGCTAAAGGCACTCCTAGAAGTCCTATATATTTAAGGAATAAATCCCAAGTTTCTTTTTGGTTAGTGTTAACAAAGTATAATGCTGCAATTGTTCCAAGTACCCCTGCTACAATAATGATAACACGAGCTAATAGAACGTCTTGTTTAGCATCTTTACTTAATCCGAAGAAACGTTGTTTAATATCAACTGTGATACAAGCAGAAATTGAGTTTAAACTTGATGCGATAGTTGATTGAGCAGCTGCTAAGATAGCTGCGATTACTAATCCAGCGATACCTGCTGGTAATGCTGTTAAGATGAAGTAAGGTACTAAAGCTGTTGTGTTAGCTGCTTTACCTACTACTTCAGCGTTCATAAAGTCTGGTAATTTTGTTACAGCGTGGCTACCTTTGTAGAAGCTGTATAAAACTGTTCCCATTCCGTAGAAGATTGGAATTGAGATGAATGCTAATAATCCATTTGTCCAAAGTGATTTATTAGTTTCTTTAACTGACTCTGTAGTGCTATAACGTTGAACTACGTCTTGAGAAGCTGTATATTGTTGTAAACTGTTAAATACTGATCCAATGAAGATAATTGGAATAGTAGATGCAGTTAATGACCAATTAAATTTCTCAGCAGTTACGATTTTACCATTTGCTAAAGCATCTTGAGTAATGTTACCAAATCCACCTACGTGATAAGCTCCTAAGATGATTACTAAAACAGCTCCTCCAAGTAAGATAATCCCTTGGATAACGTCTGTCCAGATAACCCCTTCAACCCCTCCTAAGAATGAGTAAACTACGCAAAGTAATCCGATTACCGCACATACTAAGAATGGGTTAAGTGTTGACACTGATGTAATGGCAACTGTTGGTAAATAAATAACGATAGCTACACGTCCGATGTGGAATAGTGAGAATAACACACTTCCTACTACACGAACACTAGGATTAAAACGTTCTTCTAAATATTCATATGCTGTCGTTACATTTAGTTTTCTAAAGAATGGAACATAGTAATAAATTAATATCGGAATAATCGCGATAATTGAAAAGTTCCCTGCTGCATATGTCCAGTCTCCATTGAATGCTTTTTCCGGTGTAGCCATAAATGTAATGGCTGATAATGTTGTTGCATAAATCGAGAATCCTACTGCCCAAGATGGAATGTTCCCTCCGGCTTTGAAGAATTCGTCCGTGCTTTCTCCAGCTTTTTTAGTAAAGTAAACCCCTACTCCTAACATAGCTAGTAGATAAATTACTAAAACTATACTATTTAACGTACCAAATCCTATTTTGTCCATGGTACTCCCCTCCTACTTATTAATTTTTTTATAATGTGGCTTTTTAGTCGAATCGACTATTTTTTTCCTTCACTTTTCCTTATTTGTATTAAAGATTATAATCTTTAACTAATTTTTTTCTACTTCTGGTAATTTTTCAGGATCAAAAAAACTTTCATAGGTTTTTTTACAATATCCTGCATCTATACCTTTTTACTTTTTAAGATTTCTTTTAATGTTTGGTATAAACCAAGTTCTAATACTTTTTTTCAATTACATCATTTGCTTTGTGTTGAAGTTCGTAAGCTTCTTCTACTTTACCTTCTTTAGCAAGTTCAAAGATTTTTTTGCTTGTTTTACCATTAACGTTATATGTAGAACCGATAGCCCCATCTACTCCAGATATAGCAGCTTGAACTAACATTTCATCAAATCCAGACCAAATTAATTTATCTGGGAATCTTCTTCTGAATCTTTCTAATTGATAGAAGTCTGCTGCAGTGTATTTAACACCGATAACTTTTTTTCATTATCTAGTAATTCAGCGAATTGATCTAAACTAATTTTAACTCCTGTTAAGAATGGAATGTAGTAAAGAATCATGCTATTATCAGTTGCATTGATAATTGTTTCATAGTAATCTTTGATTTCTTTAAATGATAAAGGATAGTAGAATGGTGTAACCGCAGATAACGAATCATATCCTAATTCAGTTGCGTATTTTTGCTAATTCTACCGCTTCATTTAAATCTAAAGAACCTACTTGCGCAATAAGTTTTGCTCTATCCCCTAACTACTTCTTTTAACAAATTTGAAAAATTTGTTTTTTTGTGCTGTGTTTAGTAGGAAGTTTTTCCCCACTACTTCCGTTAACGTATAAACCGTCAACTCCACAAACATTAAGATTGTGCTCAATTACTTGGCGTAATCCCTCTTCTTTTTACTTCACCTTTTTTTCATCAAAAAGGAATAAGTAATGCTGAATAAATACCTTTTAAATCTTTCATTTTTTTGTCCTCCATTATTTAAGAATAATTTAACACATTAAATTTTAATACACTTTCATTTTAAAAACGTTTTTCTTTATTTTGTCAATAGAAAAACGCTTAAATTCTACAAAATATTTTATCACCTATAAACGTTGACGTATCAGCATTTATCTTTAATCTGTTGTAGAAATCCACAAAAAAATAATTAAAAAAACAACTTGTATAGATAACTATCATTTATTTAACACATTATGTATTTTTGAAAATAAAAAGAAACTCAAAAACTATAATTAATTCTTATTTTTGAATTTCTTTTTGCTTTAATTTATTGTGTAATTATTTATCGTAGCTTCCTATTAAGAACATTGTCCCTTCTAACTCAAAAGTATCGCAAGTTGTTGTTAAGATAAAACTATCTCCTTTTTTTACATCGAAACTATCTCCACCTACTCTTACCACTCCACTACCTTCTAGTACAGTAAATAAGTTTCCTGTTTTATTTTTCTCTAATGTTACTTTTCCTGAAACATCTAGTTTATACACGGCGAAATATCTTTCGTCAGCTAAGTATGTGATAGTAGCCCCTTCTTTGTTTTCTACTTCTCTAGTCGTAGCTACTTTTTCAAATGGAACTTTTGTTACATCTTTAGTTTTTTCAATATGAAGTTCGCGTTTATTACCATCTTTGTCTATACGATCGTAGTCGTATACTCTATATGTTGTATCAGAGTTTTGTTGTACTTCATATATTAATATACCTTCTCCAATAGCGTGTAAAGTTCCTGCTGGAATATAGAAGAAATCACCTTTTTGTACACCTTCTTCCACAAAAAGCTTATCCCACTCTTCATTATCAATAGCCGCATCAAACTCTTCTTCTGTTTTAGCGGTATGTCCATATATTAGTTTTGAATCTTCTTTAGCGTCTAGAACGTACCAACATTCTGTCTTACCTAACTCTCCATTTTCATTAACGCGTGCATAATCATCTTCTGGGTGAACTTGTACCGATAAATTATCACTTGCGTCTAATATTTTAATTAATAAAGGATATTTATCATATTTTTTCTCTGTAAATAGTTGTGGTTTTTTTGCGTAAGCTTCTTTTAACGTTAAGCCTGCTAGTTCTCCGTTAACTATTTTTGAACTACCATTATCATGAGCCGCAACAACCCACGCTTCTCCTATATTTCCTTCAGGTATATCAAAGTTAAAACTTTCTAAGTTTCTTCCTCCCCAAATCCTTTCGCAAAATACCGGCTCTAAAAATACTATTTTATCCATTCCGCTCTCCTATATAATTTTTTTATTACTCAACTATTTCTTACCAAATCATTATAACATATAACTTATAACATTAATAATAAAGTTATAAAAACCTTATTCAAAAAAATCTTATAAGAAATTTCTTACAAACTATTTTTCAAAAGTACTCTTTTTATGATAACATAACGTTGACAGCATCTTCATAAGTTGATGATTTTATCCAATTTATGAATTTAATAAATAATAAGGTAGGTATATATATGTTTTTAGGAATAGATATCGGTGGTACTAGTATAAAGTTTGCAGTTATTGATAATAACTATAAAATTATTCACTATGAAACTTGTAAAACACCAGACAATGTAACAACAAAAATTACGGATGAAATGTTTAGAATCGCTAGCAAAATTCGCGAAAGCTATAACTTTTCTGCCGCAGGTATTTCTGCGGCCGGAGTAATCGATAACGTAAACATGGAAGTTATCCGCTCTGCTCCAACCATTAAAAACTATTTAGGGACAAACTTTAAAAAAGATTTCGGAGATCGTCTAGGTATTGATGTTTACGCTGATAACGATGTTAACTGTGCGTTACTTGGGGAACAATGGTTAGGTGGAGCAAAAGGTCTTAATGAAGTATTCTGCATGGCTTTAGGTACAGGTATTGGAGGAGCATATTACTTAACTAGCTTACCTTTTGGTTCAAACTTTGGTGTAGGAGAAATCGGACAATCTGTTTATGATGTGGATACTGACACTACATATGAACAACGTGCATCTACTATAGCTCTAGACCGCAAAATTAAAGCTGAAATGTACGAAGGTTTAAGCGTTATTGAATTTTTTGACCTTTGTAAACGTGATGACTCTACTGCACTTAAAGTACTTGATGAATGGTTATATGAAGTTGCTCGCGGTATAGTTAATCTATTATGTATTTTAGATCCTAAATACATAATTATTGGTGGAGCTGTATCTGCGCAAGGAGACTATTTATTAAATAAATTAGAAGAAAAAGTTCGTGAACTTCACCCAATTAAAATTAACAAAACTAAGTTCCTAGCGGCTGAATTAGGTAATGACGCTGCACTTTACGGAGCAATTAGTCCATTCGTAAAAAAATAATATAAAACCTAAAAAGAATCGCTTTTTGCGGTTCTTTTTCTTTTTATATAAATTCTTCAGTTTTAACTTTACAAACAATACTTTAAGTGATAATATAAAAATAAGTTAACACATTAAATTTATAATCAAATAATATTTTACTTCATAACACTGAGACGGAGGTGCCATTTTTGAAAAAATACGAAAAGATTATTGATGATATCATCTTAAAAGATACAATCAGGAATGTTTAAAGAGGAGAACAACTTTATACAGAACGTGAAATAAAAAGAAATTTATAACGTTAGTAGCACTACTGCTGTTCGTGTCTTAAACGAACTAGAAACTACTGGATATATTTTCAGAGTTCAAGGGAAAGGTAGCTTCGTTAATAAAAACATTAGTTAATAAAAAAAGTTTATGTCACAGAAAAACAATAATTTTTCATAAATACTTTAAAGAGTCAGTTTATGAACACTCAAAAAGTTATTTCTGCGGAAATAATCCAAGATAAAGAACTTTGTGACAAATTAAAAAAATCAAAAAAATCAAAAAAACTACTAAAAAGTAGTTCGTGTAAAATATATTGGAAATGTAGTTTGGGCACATCAAACTAACTACATACCGTTAAAATACTTACCAGACATAAATACAGACGACTTAGATAACTTTTAAAGAATTAGCAACTATGATTAGAAAAAAATATCGCATAGACATACATAAAGAAAAAAATCTAAAAAAACAATGAAAGTAACGTTAGATACACCGAAAAAAAGTTGCTAAATATGTAGCTAAAGACAATGAACCTTGCTTCGAATTTGATAGATTCACATATTTTGCAGACGGTAAGGTTTTTGAATATGTAAAAAATATATAAATTATAAATACTATACATTAACAATCAAAGATTAATGTGTTAAGATTGGAGTTTGTTATGAACAAAAAAAATGAAATTTTAGAGCAAATTAAAGGTGGTATCATCGTTTCTTGCCAAGCTCTTCCTGGTGAACCACTATATACAGAAAAAGGTGGCATTATGCCTCTTATGGCTTTAGCCGCTAAAGAAGCTGGTGCAGTAGGAATCCGTGCCCAAGGAGTACGCGATATCAAAGAAATCCAACAACAAGTAGACTTACCTATTATCGGTATTATTAAACGCAGCTACGAAGGTATGTCACAATTTATAACAGCTACTATGAAAGAAGTTGATGAACTAGTAGAAACAGGTTGTGAAATTATCGCTCTAGATTGCACACTTCGTCCACGTTTTGACGGATCAACAATAAATGATTTCGTAAAAGAAATTAAAGAAAAATACCCTGATATTATTCTTATGGCTGACATTGCAACATTGGAAGAAGGAATCAACGCTGAAAAAATAGGTGTAGATTTCGTTGGTACTACTCTAAGTGGTTACACAGAAAATACTGCGAATAGACCTGATGAAGTTGATTTAAAACTTATTTCAGATTTATCAAAAAACATCTCTATACCTGTTATTGCAGAAGGTAGAATCCACTACCCTGAAAACGCAAAAGCTGCCTATGATGCTGGAGCATTTAGTGTAGTTGTAGGTGGAGCTATTACTCGTCCAAAAGAGATAGCATCAAGATTTATTAACGCTGTGAAATAGAGCAAACAGGATTGATTTTTAGTCAATCCTGTTTTTGTTACCTTAATATTTCATCTTTCTCAATTGTTATTGTTCCCATATTATCTTTTGAATATGGGCTACCACTAAAGTTCTTCCAATCGGTCAATACACTATCTAACAATTTATCTGATACTGCTTTTATGTATCCTTTTGAGATGTTATATTTTTCCAGAAAGTCTTCTACTGGTACTTCTTTAAAACCTTCTTTTGCAATTACATAATTGGTTAATTTATAGGCCTTTATATCATATGAATAGTATATTTCTATACTTGCATCCTCCGATATTGGGATATACTTTTTCCAATACTATTTGACCATCTTCTACTAAGGTTATACTTTTTTCTCCACTTTTGTATGTTAATTTGTCTTTACTATCATCATATAACTCTGTAAGTAAATCTGTACTGATCCCAAAAAGTTAGATAATTAATTTACACAAAGGATTTAGTTCTGTATTGAACGGGACTAAGTCCTTTTAGTTTTACCTTAATGCATTTGTTGTTGTAATAATCAATGTAGTCTACAATAGCTTGTTCCAATTGCTCAATTGACTGAAACGTATTCTCGTAACCATAAAACATTTCTGATTTCACAATTTGTAAAATTAATCTAAACAGAAAAAGCCATCATCACACTGAAAACCAATGGACAGAAAGCTAGTGATATTGAGGCTTCCATCAATCAATGGTTGTCTCAAGTCCCCAGCCACCTCTTTATGTCGATCACTTTTGATTGCGGGAAAGAATTCTCTAATTGGAAATCTATTTCGAATGCACACGACATTGATATTTTCTTTGCGGATCCAGGATGTTCTGGTCAAGGAGGTCTCAATGAACATTCTAATGACTTATTAAGACAAAATGGACTACCGAAACAAATGGATTTCACTAATATTTCTCAAAATTATTTATCAGCTATAACTGATAAAAGAAATAGAATTCCTAGGAGTTCTTTGAATTATCAAACACCATACCAAGTCTTTTTCTAAGTCACATGAAAAAGTCTAATTTAATTTGACATTCTAGGGAATATGATTTATAGTTAGTATATACATAAATGAAAGTGAGGAACCAATATGGAAAAATTTAATAGTATCTATTTTCAAAACAGAAAGTGAAGCTTATCAGGTATTTACTGAATTGAAAAAATTCAAGCAAACTGAGAAAACAAAAGTCGCTCAAATTGCTGTTATCAAAAATGAAGACGGTCATATTACTGATAAAGATCGTTTTGATTTTGAAAATTCTGTAGATGATAGTGTTCTAAAAGGCGGGCTAATCGGAGCTTTTGTCGGACTATTAGCGGGACCATTAGGTGTATTATTTGGTTATGGAATTGGTAGTCTATACGGATTAGCTGGAGGAGATGCTGTTGAAGCAGTCCAAGAAGGTTTAATCGACCAAGTCTCTCAAAAATTAGTCAGTGGTGAAACTGCTATTGTTGCTTTAGTTCAAGAAGATGATGAGCAAGTATTAAATGCTTATTTTAATAAATATGACACACAAATTTTACGTTGGAAAGTTGAATCAGTAGCAGAAGAAATTGAAGCTGCTGCAAAAGTTCAAGCTGATCTTTACAATAAGGCTCGCGCTCAAATGAAAGCGGAACGTAAAGAGGCTCGTAAAGAAAAAATCGAAGAATTCAAAAATAATATTAAGTCTAAATTTGAAAAATTAAAATTTTAATTGAATTTGGTATAGGCACTCTGTACATACAAGAGTGCTTAGGTTGAAGACAAACGTCATTTTTTGACGTTTGTCTTTTTGCTCTTTATCTTCCTTCAATCGGAGTTCTCTCAATTTTTTAGAATGGCATTCTCCGCACTCATACATTTTTACACATTCTAATTTAAATTCAAAGCTATAACGCATAATAATACCCCTTTCACTGGTTTGTCCAGTAAAAGGGTACATATCAAAAAAATTCATCCTTTCTAGAATTTATTTTTTTAAATCATCTCTTTTATTTACTTCTCCCAAGCTCTTACATCTATATAACTTGGTTTTCTATAGCTTTGTTTTCTTGGTTCTGCTGGCATTACTATTACTAACAAGAAGTACAGTATTAATGGACTACCGATAAAGGCTATTCCTGTTAATAAGAATAATACTCTTACTAAACTTAAACTTATTCCAAATCTTTTACTAATTCCACTACATACACCAGCGAATAATGCGCCGTCATATGTTCTATAAATTTTTTTATCCTCTAAATAACCAAGAAATTTATTCCATAATTTGTTTATAACTTTCATCTTAATAAATTCCTCCTAATCTATTGATGTTCCTATATTATATTTTTAGCTACTTAAAAATATAGCTTATGTTTTTTTACCTTTTTTTGACTTTTTGTTATTTATCTGCAAAAACATAGGTTTTTTTGAACATTTTCGTAATATTTCCGTTTACTATTTCATTTATTTGCACAATATAGTATAATAAATAAGATATAATTGATAGTAAATATCAACAGATGAACCCTACTTACTCTTTAATGTTATATTACCTCATCTAGTTGTTGTTTTCAATCATAAACTAACTTATTTAAGGAGGCAATATGAAAATTGACGGTAGAGCTCTAGCTCTCTTTAATATAAAAAAAGAAGTTTATCTCGTTGCATTCTGCAAACTAGTCGCATTCTGGTGTTCGCTATTTTTCATATATAACTTCGTAGACTTCCTATTTACCCTGCTGAGCGGTGAATATCCTATTAGTTATATACTAATTTTTACACTACGAACTGCGCTAAGTTTTGTTCTTTATTACCTTGCAACTACTGGGGATAATTTCTTTAGCCATAAAATTTCTAAACAGGTGAGAAATACTTTACGTCAAGAAATTTATAATAAAGTAGAACGTCTGTCTCTTAACTATACTGAGGCGGTTAATACTGGGAGCCTTCTTGTGATGAACTCATCTTCTATTGTTAATATAGAGTTTTTACTTTAATAAATTTGTACCACAAATGTTCGCAACACTATTAATAGTGCTTAGCTCATTTATAATCTATGGAAAAAAATACATATTCTACTATTTGTAGCAATGTTACTTCTTTACCCACTGATTCCTATTTCTATTATGATTATTATTAAAAAAATCTAAAAAAAGGCAAATAAGCAAAAATTTCAGTGATTTCTTAAACTTATCAGAAGTTTTCTACGATAGACTATCAGGTTTTACAACTGCTAAAAATCTATGGTAAAGAAGATAGCGTAGCTGGAGATGTGGATACACGTAGTTCTAAATATAGAAAAATCAACTATGGCTCTTTTTACGCCATCAGTTAAATTCAATTAATGTAATGGATGCTATTACTTATATTTCAATTTTTGTCTTATCAATTATTGCAATATTTATCGTTAAAGATAATAAACTTATTATCTTTGTTATCGTAGCGTCATTAGAGTGTTTTAAACCACTTCGTGCATTAGGGTGGACTATTCCATATTTCTATGAAAGGTAATGTGGAATTAGATAATATCTATAAACTTCTTGACTATCCTGAACAAGAAAAAAATAATGATATTACACTAACACCAGGAAAAAAATATTGTATTAAGCAATGTCGCATTCTCTTATGGAGATAATACTACATTGGAAGATATAAATATGATAATTAAACCAAGTACTAAAACAGCCTTTTGTTGGAGAAAGTGGCAGCGGAAAAATCTACACTTGTTAAACTAATCCTTGGTTTATACTCTAATTATTCAGGGAATATTAAATACGATACTTATGATATTGATACAATCCCTACTGACGAAATGTTAAAAAAATTACAACACTTATTACAAATGATAGCTACTTAGTAAAAAGGTACTATCCGTGATCACTTAACTGTAAGTAAATATACCACAGAAGAAGATATGTTTAATGCATTAGAAAAAAAGTGAATCTAAAAGATTTTTATAATTAAAAAAATGGTGGCTTAGACTATGAGCTTTCAGCTGGAGCTGGTAATCTTTCTGGTGGTCAAAAAACAACGTCTGCTTGCCGCAAAAGCTATTCTAAAAGATAGCTATATTTACATACTAGATGAAGCTGTTTCTAATATAGATGACTATAGTAAAAAAATATCGTCCTTTCTGCTTTTTGATTCAATTAAAGAAGGAAAAAAATTATTATTATAATCTCTCATGACTTAGAAACAATTACAAACTCTGATAACATTTATGTTCTTAAAGATAAAAAAATAATCGAAGAAGGTACTCATAATGAACTACTAGACTCGCCTTCACTTTACAAACGATTATTTAATGATCAACAAGAACTAAAATCAAAATTTTCAGCTAAGGAGGTAGAATAATGACTTCTTTAAAAAGAATTAAAACAACTTTTTAGCCATCGCTAAAGACTTTAAACGTCCTCTACTTCGCGCAACGCTGTTTTGGTAGTTTAGGACATCTAACACTTGTAGTATTTACCTACTTCCTAGCATTATTCTTTTTTTAACAAAAATAACTACTATTGCAGTAATATTATTTTTTATAATTTTTGCATTAGCTATTTTAAAAGGATTATTTAGTTATACTGAACAATTGTTAAATCACTACGTAGCATTCAAGGTGCTGCATACCCTAAGAGTTAAAGTACTAAACAAATTTAAGAAGATTTCTATCGATAGTTTCACGCGAAACACTTCTGGAGATTATATGACTATTATTACTACTGATATTGAATTATTAGAGGTTTTCTACGCTCATACAATTACTCCATTTATGATTTATATTGTTCAAAGTTTAGCCGTAACTATATTCCTAATGTTCTTTAGCTTCAAGCTTGCTTTTATAGCATTAGCTGTCTATATTATTATCGGACTTGTTTATCCGCTAAGCTTTAAAAATAGAGGTCAATTAGTCGGAGAAAAATACAGAAGAAAACTTACAAAAGTAAATAATAATTCTTCAGAACAAGCCTATGGAATCTTTGAAACTTTACAATATAATAAAGTTAGAGAAGCAAAACAAGCAATTATTGATGAAACAGAGGAGTTAACACGTAGCTCTTATGTAAAAAATAAATTTTTAATTGATTTAAATGCACTTAATGTTGTTACATATAACTTTGGAGTGTTGGCATTTATTTATTTCGCTACTACTTCACTAGATAGACCTAATATGGTACTTGCTTTAGTGGCCATGTTTATCGTATCATTTATTCCTATTTTGTATATGGGTAACTTAGCTTCTACACTTAGTCAAACTATGGCTAGTGGAAAAAGATTTTTAGAGCTGATGAATATGCCAGAAGAAGATCAAAATAGCGGAAAATTAGTAGATTTCAATGAACTAAAAATTGATAATCTATCTTACAGCTATAGCGGTACTCCAGTATTAAGTAATATTAATCTAACAGCTAAAAAAGGTGAAATCATCGGTATTAGCGGACCTAGTGGTTGTGGTAAATCTACTATAGCTAAACTGATTATGAAATTTATCTCAGATGAAGGTATGGATGGAAGTATCACTATTGATAATGTCGACTTAGCAGATATAGATAATAGATATTTCAGAGAAAACAGCTCTATTATCCTTCAAGACAGCTATTTATTTAATGCGACAATAAGAGATAATATAAACTTTTTCGATAAAGATTTAGATAGAAATCGATTAAGTGATGCATTAAGAAATACAAATCTTAAAAAAACTTCGTAACTAGTTTAAAACACGAAGATCAAGAAATAGTTGGGGAGCGTAGTTCAAATATTAGCTCTGGACAAAAAAACAACGTCTATCTGTTGCTCGTTCATTCTATAACGATAGTAAACTTCTAATCTTAGATGAAGCAACAGCCAACATCGATATTTTCAGTGAAATCGAAGTTCTTAAAAGCTCTAGAAGCTAATAAAGAAGATAAAATAACAATTATTATATCTCATAATAAATCTACCCTATCTATTTGTGATAAAAATCATTAAATTAGAAGGATAAATATAAGAATCTAAGTAAAATATAATTACTTAGATTCTTTTTTTATAAGCATTAGATAATTTTGATAAATAGTATAAAGTATAGTATAATAACTTACAAATTAGTACTTTTTTTATAGTGTGATGAAAGTAGGCAGAAATAGATTTCTATGATTATTTAGAAAGGGTTAAATTAAAGCATGTTGAATAAGAAAAATTAAAAATAATTTTATGTATAGTCGCTGTTTTAACAATAATAGTTACTTGTTACTTATTAATACCACCAAAAAGTCTTAACAAGAGAAAATAACAAAGGAAATGAGATTGAACAACTTGATAGATTAATGAATACAACAAGATATGCAGAACAAGTAAGAAAAAGCGGGATATGAAGTAGATGATTATGACTTAAAGATTATGGATAGAATACCAAAGTTAGAAACTAAAGGGAAAGTAAAAGTTATTATTCTATCTCCTGATGACGACGGAAAATTGTATACCTATCTAGATGACCGTAGTAAGTTTATAATTTTCGATAAAAAAATATGAATATAGTTAGTAGTGTTATTGACCAAGATAAAGAAAAAAACCTAGAAGGGAGTTAACAGAAGAAGAAAAACCTAAGTATGAAAAAAAGAGGTAAAAGAAGAAATAAATAAACTGCTGGATGATGTTTATAAGGCAGGAAAAAGAATAATTATATGAAATAGAATAAAAAAGAAGAAGATCAACTATTTATGTTCGATCTTCTTTTTGCCCTATTTAGTAATAAAACATCTTATGTTTTACAAAAGACTTTTGTAATTATTATCTCCAGTAACGATAAATTGCTCCATCACTATTTTTTTAATTTCTCCTAGGAAAGTTTTGTCTGCAAAAATTAGTACTTTCTTCTTTTAATTGCATTCCGTTTTCTCTAAAGTTATAAACTTTCTTTCCTTCATTGTTTGTTGAATAACTTCCTTCATAGCCTACATAACCTCTATCTACAAAAACTACCTGTTGAAGTTTTTATATTGAGTTACTATAATATCTTTCTTCTCATCGTCTGTATAGATACCATATCTACCTGAAAGTGTAGAAGAATTATAATAATAAGGAATTGTTATTTTTTTCACTTCTGTATTTTCAAAAGTTGGTACTTCACTTTGTTTTGTTGTTACTGTATTTGTACTGTCAGTTTTTGAACCAAAGTATTTTTGATATTCTTCAGCCGTCATATGAGATGGAGTAAGGTTTAAATGAACCCCATATCTTTCAGATGCTGTGTCTCCTGCTTGAGCTGCTGATGTATTAGCAGATACTGCCACTAAACTAGAAAAAACTAAAGTAGCGATTGCGATATTTTTTACTTTATTCATTACCGTTCTCTCCTTATATTTTATACTCTAGCTTACCTTATACCTATAAAGAATAATAATTAATCTTCTCTTATAGACATAAAACAGCTATGTTATGAAAAATGAAACTCTGTTTTCATTTTTCTTACATTTCATTATATATTATATTTTTTTGTAAAAAGACTTTTATTTATATTTTTTTGTGGTATAATGAAAAAAATGAACGTTATTTCTAAAAATCTATCATTAATGTCTCTAATGACATATTATTTTTGCGTTATTTTTCCGATCATTTCATTCGTAACGTTCGAAAAAAGCAGTAGAAGAATACTTTTTCTTCTACTGCTTTTTTTATTTTATTTTGTAATATTTCTATAAATTTGATTTTCTATAAATTGTAAATCATGTTCTTGTGTTTCACAAGGAACATTTTCAAATAATAGGAACCTTTGCTCAAAAAAACGACTCTCTTAAATCTACATAGTATTTTTAACGGAGTTTACTTTAAAAGAAAAACTTAATATCTAAGGCCATCAAATTAAGTAATTATCCATCTCTAACATCCGCTTAACTATTATTTATTATCTTCTAATTTTATGTTATAATTTTTTTTGCTTTTTTTGTATAATTCTATTCAAAACCTTACGGCGTTCCTGATCAGAAATTTTTTTTCTACACTCGCTATTCGACTTATAGTAACTGGAGAAATGCCGCAAGCTTTTTAGCACCTGATTTTTTTAAGGATTTTTTTCCGTAATCTTGTGCAAATGGTACAATTAAACCTGGCATGTTATGCGTAGTAATAATCCAAGCTTTCCCTTTTTAGATTCCCTTTTAATCCTCTCTTTGTGTTGGTATAAGCAAAACCAGCAACAAAAAAACACGATCAATAAATCCCTTGAGTATTGCTGGCATACCTGACCACCAAATTGGGAAAAATAAAAATGAATTGATCTGCCCAAGTTACTAAATCTCGATATTTAGCAGTTTCAGAATCGACAATTAAATCTCGTCTACGATGCTTTTTCATCAAAATGTAAAAACAGGATCAAATCTTTCAGCATATAGGGTCTAATAACTGGATTTCATGCGATTTATCAATACTTTTTTTGAACTTGGTTAACGATATGTGCGTTAAAACTTTGAGGGTTAGGATGAGCCGTAATAATTAAAAATATTCATATAATTTCTCCTTTGTTATAATTGTAATACATATGTTCGATTGTGGTTCGAAGAAACTCTTGTGAAAAATTCTATTCCTTTAGAATTTTTTTCAATCTATTTTTCTTAATATAAATATATTTTTCCTTGCTTAGGAGTTTCCATTCTCTCGTTTGATTCCCAAAGTATATAACTTAACCATACTTTGAATATAATTTCTTAGAACTACATCTTTATTCTCACTATTAATACTACTCGCAACAATGGATAAACCACTAATATAAGACCAAAGATTAACAATATGCCTATTGTGATCTTTCTTAACTCCATTATACGTTAAATAGCGAATTACAACTTCTTTTAAATAAATTGAAGCTATTGTTGTCATTAATATAATCTATTTGAATATCTGTGTCTAATTGTACATTGCGCTTAAACTTGCTATAAAAATAAAAAAATTCAAAGTAACGAGGATAGTTCTGAGAAAAACTGTAAGAAACAAACTCCCATTTTTATCAAATCTTCTTCAGCATCTTCATAGGAATAATGACACTCTTTCTCTAAAAAACATAAAAAAATACCTGCGACTTCTATAAGTAATGCTTCCATCAAATCACTCTTCCCATCAAAGTGTTTATAAATAGATGGTGTACTTACATGACAAGCTTGTGAAATATCTTTTAGTTCAACAGATTGAAATCCTTTATCATATACAATCTTTAAACCTTGCTTAATAATTTCATTCTTTAAATCTCCATGATGAAATCTATTTTTCTCCTTCATTTTTTTCTCCTTTAAATAATAAACTGATAATAGTGTGAATATCACTATAACAAACAACAATAAATATATTATCTCATAATTTTCTAATGTATGTTTAAAAACTTTCACATTAATTCCCATATCCAGTTTAAGTTGTTCAATAGTAGATGAACTATCACCTTTTGTAATAAGCTCCAAAGGTTCTCTAGTTAAAAGACTACGAATCTGTGCTACTCCATAAGTCGGTGGAAAAAAAGTTTCATAACATTTTTGAACATAGTGTGGTAATGCACCTATTGGAAGATAGATTCCTGCTAAAAAAATCCTGTTAGCGTGCCTAAAAATAGTTGAAATAGAACTAAAAAGCAGTCATAGATTTTACAAAGTTCACTATAAAAAAATGTAAAACTAGTTGCAGATAAACTGTTTAAAAGTAATATATACAAGAAGTAGAGGAATAGTTGAAACAGTAATTATTTTTGTAATCCAATATATACATAACTATAGTCCAAACTAATAATACAACAAGCGTAATTACCAAACTCATTAACCAAGCTGCTATAATATAACTGAATACAATTTCTATTTTTTTCTAATCGGGCTTACAGCAAAACTAGTAAATATCCCTGTTTCATAATCTTTGACTTTAACACCAAATACACCTAAAAGAAATAGTAACCGAACAAACAATAATTATTCCTGATAGCACCCATGTATTAACAAATAAAAAAGGTACCAGAATTAGTCCCAATTGACTGATTTATAGTATTTTCTAGGTAATTTCCCAAGAACAATAGGTATAATCCTATTGTAACAAATATAACAACAAGAGGAAACGAATGTTCCCTTATCTCGTATATAAATTTTCAAATGCCTTTTAATCATCATATACCTCCCTCCGTTTGTTTTAAAAATATTGATAAATGCATCATCTAAATCCCCTTTAAAAATACTCAAATGAATCTATCAACTCATCATATTTCAATATTTCTCGCACATTAGCAATACTTGGATTCTCAACAATTAAATAATCATAAGATTGTTTATAGGGTAGTGGTATATTTTTCTACACTAGTTATTAATTGATTCATCTTCCCATTACATGGATATAAAAATAATCGGTCACAAGAAAATTTTTTTTGCAGAGTAATAGCCGAGCCAGTCGCAACAATTTTCCCATGATTAATTACTGTAATTAAATCTGAATTTCTCGCCTCTTCAAGATAGTGGGTAGTCAAAAAGATGGTCATTCCAAAACTATTTTTTAATTTTCCTATAATTCCCCAAACAATTTTTCTAGACTCAGGATCTAAACCTGTTGTTGGCTCATCAAGTAATAAAATCTTGGGTTTATGAAATATTGCACGAGCTATTTCCACTCGTCTTTTTTGTCCTCCTGATAAAGTATAAAAAGGCTGATTCAAATAGTTTTTAAAATCCAATTGATTTGCTACTTCTTCCAAACGATTTTCAAAGTTTTCTCCTACAATCCCAAATAAACTAGCTCTAAATCTCAAGTTTTCTGCAATAGTTAATAAATCATCTAATACATTATGTTGGTATACCACACCAATTTTTCTCCTAATATCTTGACTATTTGTTCTAACATTTAGTCCATCTATAAGTACCTCTCCATCAGAGGGAGTTAATACTGTACAAATAATATTGATAGTTGTTGATTTACCTGCTCCATTAGGGTCCTAAAAAAAGAAAAATAGACTACCTTCTTCTACATTAAAACTGATGTTATCAACAACTGATTTTTTTCCTTATAGATTTTCTTTAAATTTTTTTACCGATATAATAGACACCATCATTTCCACCTCCTTATAATTCCCTGTTTTCAGTTCAATAACCCTATAAAATCAACATTGAAATTAGTAAACAACTTTAAAAAATAAAAAGTAACCAATTTATACAGTGTGATATAATGTGAATTTTTATATCATATTTTTTTATTTATCTAGTCTATCTTTTAACATTTATTATTTACGTCGAATAAATTTTTAACAATAGAACTGTGTTTTTTTTCTCGGTTTTTATATATTAACTATCTCTTAAAAATAATTGATTTTTAAGCAAATATACGAATAAAGTTAATCGAATTAACTTCAAAATAAATAAATAAAGTTAATCGAATTAACTTAGTTTATTGTATCATGACTTTTTATGTTTTGTAAAGATACATTTTCCTTATCGCAAAAGTGCGTTATTTCTAAAAAATCTATCATTAATGTCTCTAATGACATATTATTTTTGCGTTATTTTTCCGATCATTTCATTCGTAACGTTCGAAAAAAAGCAGTAGAAGAATACTTTTTTTCTTCTACTGCTTTTTACTTTATTTTATAATATTTCTATAAATTTGATTTTTCTATAAATTGTAAATCATGTTCTTGTGTTTCACAAGGAACATTTTTCAAATAATAGGAACCTTTGTGCTGAATACGTCATAATTGGGCCAGCAAATGAACGTATTATTTCTGCTGTTGTTAAATTCTCATTGAGTTCTGGATTAGTTTCCTTATATTTCTTTAGTAGAGCTGCAATATCGAATTCTTCAAAAATTTTTTTGAAATCGAAAAAAAGTAGTTGTTTTTTTAACTCTTCATTTGTCAATAACTCTGAGAATACTATTCTTACAGTATTTCTATTTTTCTTCTAAAAAAATTCAAATCTATCTCTTACTACATAACTTATTAACTCTTGAACTGAATTAGCTTTTTAACCCTACCTAAAAAAACTTGAAAAATAACTTAGGTATTACCGGAACAATTATCGAATATAATAAGTCTTCCTTAGTTTTTAAAAATATTTAAATACCGTCGCCTGACTTACTCCCGCAACTTTAGCAATCTGCAAAGTTGATGTTCCATTATAACCCTGTTTTGCAAATAGCTTTATCGCTGCTTCTAAGGTTTTCTTCTTGCCTGGCGGCATTTTTTCTTCTTTTGTTATGTCCAAATATGAACTTAATATATTTTCTATCATTGCTTTTCTCCGCTATTATTAAACTTTTCTATAACGTTTCAAACCTATAATATTTAATGCTATTAACACTATGCAGAATACTATTAATACTATTACATCATGTTTTACCGCAACTAGGTTTTTCCTTCTAAAATAATTTTACTTAGTCCGTCACTTGCATATGTAACTGGTAATATTTTACTGATATATACTGCTGTTTTACCCATGCTTTCTACTGATACTATTCCAGAGAAGAACATTTGTGGAATAACTACAATTGGTACAAATTGCATAATTTGAAACTCTGTTTTTGCTATAGTTGAAAGTAATAACCCTAATGATAGTGCAACCATAGCTAATAATACATTTACTATTATAACATAATATAGACTTCCAACAACCTCAATATTTAATAAATATATTGATGAAAGTGTTACTATAATAGTTTGTACTATTGCTAGGGTACTATAAGCTAGTATATAACCAAATACTACTTCACTTCTTTTTTTACTGGAGTTGCTAGTAAGCGATCTAGTGTTCCTGTTGTTCTTTCTTTTAGTAATGCCATACCCTGAGATTAAGAAAACAAAGAAGAAAAAGTATATATCCAATTAATACCGGTGCTACTTTATTAAAAAAATGTTGTATCAGCATTTCCATAATTGTAATATTCTTTTAACTCTGGTTGTTGTTGATTATTCTCAATTTTTGGATTTATTTTTTTAACTACTTCCACTATATTTTTTACTTCTGCACCTTGTATTGAGCTTTTTAATACTTGTTGAGCTTTAACAGTTTTACTAGAATCTATATTGGCATAAGTTACATTATATGTGCCGTTATCGTAATAAATAACCGTATCTACTTCTCCGTCTTTTAACTTTTTATCAGCTTCTTCTTTTGTTTGATATTGTTCTAAACTAACATTATCAACATTCTTCATTATCTCTGCAACATTTGTAGGTGTATTTACTGAAGCGACACTCACATCTGTTGTTGTACTTGCTGAAAATACAACACTCATCAACCACATAATAAATATTGGAGCTACAAACATCATTGCTAGCGTTCTTTTATCTCTAAAAAACTCTTTTGATACTCTTTTTGCTATTGTAAATACTCTCATATTAGTTTTCCTCCACTTTTAAGAATACTTCTTCTATTGTCTTAACATTATTTTTCACTTTTAGCTGTTGCGGTGTGTCAAAATCAATAATATCTCCATTAAGAAGTAACCCTACTTTATCAGTAAGTTCCGCTTCATCCATTACGTGAGTCGTTACTAATATTCCTACACCGTTATCTCTCTGTTTAAATAGCTCTTTCCATATGTTTTTTCTAAGACTTGGATCTATCCCAACTGTAGGCTCATCTAGTATTAATAGCTCCGGACTTCCTATTAAGGCTATAGCTAAAGATAATCTACGCTTCATTCCACCTGAATACTTAGATACTAACTTTTTCAAATCATCTGTTAAATCGACAACCTCAGCTATATATTCTATTTCTTTTTTTAATTTATCAGAAAGTACACCTTTCATTTTTCCAAAAAATTCTAAGTTTTCATACCCAGTTAGCATTTCATATAAAGCATCACTTTGCGCCATATATCCTATATTAGATAAGATTTCTCTTTTTGGCATTTTATAATCTAATACTAACGCTTCGCCTTCATCTGCTTTTTTTCCATTCCTAACATTGTTTTTTTATTAATGTTGATTTCCCTGAACCAGAAGGGCCTATTAAACCAACGATTTCGCCACTTTCTAATTTAAAATCTATTTTATCTAATACTTTTTTTGTTCTCCAAAAACTTTTTGATAATTTCTCTATTTCTATTAGTCTTCCCATAGTAAAAACACCTCTTTACATTACATAACTCTACTTCTTTTTTTATAAGAATCAACTATTTATTTTTTTATTAGTGAGTAACTACTCACCTTATATGTATATTTTAGTGAGTAATTACTCACTTGTCAATAGTTTTTTTGTGAAAAAAATAAAAAGAGTTTTTCTACACCTATTAAAAACCCCTATCTTATCAAGTTAAACCAATTAAAAAAAGTCGATCATAATAATGACCGACTTTTCTATCTATTATTCTTTTATTATTCTGTAGTATGTTTTTCGATGTAATTGTGTAAACTACTAGGTAGAATAGAGCAAAGATACTTATTGTAGCAAACATAGCTATTAAGAATGAACGTGTTTCTGATAATAAGAATAGTTTAAGAATTTTTCTCTATAAACGGATAAGCTACTATTGTATGTATTGTCGCTACTACTAGTGGAGCGAAGAATATCAACAATACTTGTGCTCTTATAGATTGTTTAATCTGTTTATCAGTTAAACCTACTTTTTCTCATTATTTCAAATTTATCTTTGTCCTCATAACCTTCTGATATTTGTTTGTAGTACATTATGACTACTTGTGAAACTACAAACACCATACTAATAAATATTCCAATGAATAAGAATGATGCGAAGAACCCAATAAATTCTACTTTAGATTCTGATTTTCTTTCTATAATTACCCTATCGCTATTTTCTAAATTTTTTTAATTTATTTACTACTATTTCTTCTTTACTTTTTATCTCCTAAAGTCAAATGTAATATATTTTTGATTTTAAACTCATCTACACCTTCTGCTCCTAAAAGCCTGTATCGTCTCTTTAGAGACTCTATTAAGCTTTTTTTTTATCTTTAACCACTACATAATAAGTATCTGTTATATTTGCAGTTTGCGAACCAACTTCACCAGGGAAACTACTCATTTTTTTCTTTTACTTTTTAGGTTATCACCATTTATATTTAGTTGATCATAGTCATAAGTTCCCTTTTTATCAACATATAATAATATTTCATCTGATTTAAGTGTTTTATTAGTTTTAGCTACTTTATTATAATCATCTAGCGTTATTACTGTCATAAACTTAACTTTATCCATTGATCCTATACCAAATTCTCTTTGTAAAGAAAAAAATTTGAACCTTCGACTGTACCAGCTATATTTAATTGATTATATGTTATTAAATCTTTTATTTCAGTATTATTTTTCTTTTACAATTTTTCTCTATATTCGTTTCTAGATCAGCAGATTCTTTATCACTTTGACGATATGCCATTATCGCTATATCTCTTGGATATCTTTTTTCAAATGAACTTTCCGCCCCCGCATATAAAGCTGAAGTAGTCCCCATAGTAACTAGGATCATAGTTGCTAAGATACAAATATTAGCTAGTCCTACGGCATTTCTTTTCATTCTATATAATAAACCTGATACACTTATAAAGTTTTTAGGTTTATAGTAGAAACTTTTATTATTTTTCATTATTTTTAATACTGTAATGCTTACAGCAACAAAAATAAAGTATGTACCTATAATTACCGCTATTACCGCAAAGAAGAATACTGTCACCGCTTTTATCGGGTTAGTTACAGTTTGCGCTGTGTAATAACCATAACCTATTAATCCTAACCCTATTATCGCTAATAACCATCTAGCTTTAGGTTCTTTTTCACCTTTGCTACTTTCTTTTAGTAAAGCTACTATTTTTAATCTTGAAATTTTGATTATTGTATATATTAATAATAAGAAGTATACTCCACCAAATAGTAATAATGTTACTACTATCGCTTTTGGTGTAATAACAAATCCAAAACTAACACCAGTAGTAAATAATTTTAACAACGCTAATAACGCTAATTTATCTAACACAATACCTAGTACTAATCCTAATCCTATAGTTACTACTGCGATATATATTGTTTCTAATACTAAAATACGCGCTATTTGTTTTTTTAGTCATTCCTAGTACTGAATATAATCCAAACTCTTTTACCCTACGTTTTTATTAAAAAAACTATATGTAAAAAAAGAAATATTACAGAAAAATATACCAATTACAATAACTCCAAACCCTAATACTTTTTGTCACTGCCGCCCCACCTTGTGGAAGTTTATCTAAATTACCACCGTATGTTAATGAGCTAAGTATGTAAAAAAACAAATAATCGTGAAAAATAGCTGACAGCACATAAGGTACTAGAAATCTTTTTATTTTTTTCAAAAGATTATTAAATGCAAATTTACTGTAAAATAGATTCATGTTACTCACCTGCCTGCATTAATGATAGTGTATCATTTATTTTTTGGAACATTTCATTTGTTGTTGCATTTCCTTTTCTTAATTCATGGAAAACTACTCCGTCTTTAATAAACAATACTCGTTTAGCTCTCGCCGCTGTTTTCACAGAGTGCGTAACCATTATAATTGTTTGTCCAATTTCATTTAATTTATCAAAAACATTCAACAGTTGATCCGTTGATTTTGAATCAAGAGCCCCTGTTGGTTCATCTGCCAAAATTAACGATGGATTTGTTATAATCGCACGAGCTACTGCAACTCTTTGTCTTTGACCACCTGAGATTTCATACGGATATTTATTGATTAACTTATCAATTCCTAAAGGTTTAGTTACTTTGTCTAATCTTACTTCCATATCTTTATATTTTTTTATTTGCTAAAACTAATGGTAAAAGAATATTATCTTTTATAGAAAAAAATTATCTAATAAATTGAAATCTTGGAAAAACAAATCCTAAATTATCACGACGAAAATCTGCCAATTCTTTATCTTTTTAACTTACTTAAATCTAAATTGTTAAGTAATACACTTCCTGAAGTAGCTTTTATCAAATGTAGCTAGTATATTAAGTAAAGTCGTTTTTCCACTACCACTTTCTCCCATAATCGCTACATACTCACCATTATCTACCGAGAAATTTACATTTTTTTAATGCTTCTGTACTTTGTGTACTTAATCTTGTTGTATAAACTTTTCTTATATTATTTACTTCTAATAACATCTTTATCACTCCTAATTTTATCTTATTCTAATTTAACTAGTTCGAACTTTTTATCTACAAGTTTTATCTTGTTTATATTTATATTTTACCTTACTTTTTCTTACTCATTCTATCGATTTTCCTTACAAAAAAGACTCTAATCTTACAATTTTGTAAGACTAGAGTTTTTAATCTCTAAACATATCTTTCTTAGGAAAAACTAACTATTACTTTTTGTTCCTTTGTTTACTTCGAAGTTATTTCTATCTTATGTTGAAGTTTATCTAAAGTCTTTTTACATAGATATAAACCTAGACCACTTGACTTTTTTTCTCATATCTTCCATTTAATCCTGTAAAACTTTGTTCGAAGATTCTTGGTAAATCTTCTTCATAAATACCAATTCCATTATCTTCTATTATTAATTTACTCTCAGATATATTTATACTTATCTCACCGCCGCTTTTTCGTATATTTTATAGCGTTGCTAAGAAGTTGTTCAAATGCGAAACCAAGCCATTTTTTTATCACTTATTACATATGTTTCATGTGAAACATAATTCAATTTAATCTTCTTATTAATAAATAACGTCGCATATTTCTTTATGTTTTCTCTTACTACTTCATCTAAATTAATACTCGTTATTACATAGTCCGAAGTTTCACTACCTAGACGAATATATGTAAGAACCATCTCTACATATCTTTCTATTTTAAATAATTCTTGTCTAAAAGGCTTTTTACATCAATTTCTTCATTATCTAATAGAAAATTTATCGCAGCAATCGGCGTTTTTAATTTGATGAATCCACATGCTATAGTAATCAACTAAACCTTCCATTTTCTTATTATCTTCGATTTTTTTAATTTTTTTCTACTTCATTGTGTAATCTTTCGATAATCTTTTGGTAGTATTCAACTCTTATATCTAAACTCTTAGGTAAATCTTCCATACTATTTAAAAATATTACTTTCAAGATGTTTTTAAATAGATATAACTTTTTTTCTATAATTATTAAAAATCTATTATACTCGTTATTAATGCAGCTAAAAACATAACGAACCACTATAAAAATAATGCTTCAAAAGGTAGATTGTATAAATAAAATATTAAAACAAAGATAAAAAAATAAAGACGATAAGCAACCAGTATAATTTTAAATTTTTTTCTTTATATAACTCTTTATTATATCCATTAAACCATATACCCTTTACCTTTTTTTGTAATTATAAAATCAGCTATCCCTATATCTTTTAATTTTGATCTTAGTCTATTAACATTTACAGAGAGTGTATTTTTCATCTATAAAATTATCACTTTGCCACAAAGCAGCTATTATATCTTCTCTAGAAACAATCTTTTCTCTATTTTCTAATAATATCGTCAAAATTTTACTTTCATTTTTTTGTTAATGTCGCAATATTATCCTTGTATTTAATTTCATCTTTATTTATATCAAATATAACTTCCTTATAAACAATTAGAGAATTACTGCTATTAAAATTATAAACACGTCTTAATAGAGCTTCTATTTTTTTGCTTTTTAATACTACAAGTTTAAACGGCTTTTTCTATAAAAATCATCTGCACCGATATTCATAGCCATAACTATATTCATATCATCGCTAGCTGATGAGATAAAGATAATAGGTACTTTAGATATTTTTTTCTTATTTCTTCACAAAAAAATAATATCCATCAAAATAGGGAGATTTATATCCATTAACACTATATCAGGCTTTTTCTTCTACAAATTCAGTAATTACATTTTTGAAAGTTACTTACTTCATGTGTAGTATACTGCCATTTATTAAGATAGCCAGCAATTGAATTAGAAATTATTTCATCATCTTCTACTATCATTACTTTATACACGTTATCTCCTCCTTATTGTAAAACTTTAATAAAATTATACCATAAAAAGTAAACAAACAGAAATTAATTCCTAAATTCATATAAAAGAAGATTTTTCCCTTAAATACTAAAGTAATTTTTTTATTTTTTTAAATAAAAATATAATTAATTTACCTTAATATTTTATAATAGATATTTCTTGTAGTTAACTGCTTTTTATAAATAAATTTTAAATAAATAAAAATACAAATAGGGGAAGGGAGAGTCTAGTAGCAAGAAAGGGAGAGGGGAGTATTCACAATTTTGTAGTAAGGTACGCAATATAGGTAGTAATAAATAACTTTTATATAGATATATATTAAAGAAAATGAATTAATCAATGCAAAAAGAGGGAAAGCACCTAAAAGGGGAAGAGGAGAGAAGGGTAAAAACAAAGAAAAAAAGGGAGGGAGGATACGAAAAATAAGGTATTTCATTCTAAACCTACTCTGCTTTTTAGCTTATATCCTCTAAAAAGAATATTTTAACTAGTTTTAATAACTTAAGAAATTATAATTTTATTTAATTAAGCGATTTTTTTCTGTTTAATTTGACAATTGAAGAATAAAATTCTATTATATATAGTAAAGATATTTAATGTTTTAAGGTATATTTAATAAGTATTGAAATAATTTTTTTACAAAAAGGAGTTTTATTATCATGATTAATATTGAAACTATAATGAAGTTATTACCTCACGGCTATCCATTCCTATTGGTGGATAAAGTAATTAGTTATAAACCGAGTTCAATTGAATGTCGTAAAAATATAACGATAAATGAACCCTACTTCCAAGGTCATTTTCCTAAAAAACCTGTTGTCCCTGGTGTTTTAATGATTGAAATGGCAGCACAATCAGCAGGCTTACTATGTATTCTAGACTCTTTAGGAGTAGAAGAAATAAATGAACAAACTGATTTTGAAAACGTCACAAATAGCGTTGGTTATTTAGCTAGTGTTAAAAACTTTAAGTTTAAAAGATTAGTAACAGCCGGAGATCAATTAAAGATTATATGCGAACTACAGTCTAGCTTACGCAGTCTTATAAGAGTTAAAGCTATAATTCAAGATGAAAATGGTAAAGAAGTTGCCTCAGGTGATATGTTAATAGCTAAAGGTTAGTTTCTTACCTCTGTTAACTTAATTATTATCGTTTATACGGTCTTTTTGGGATATTTTCCTAAAAAGACTTTTTTATACCCTCTTTTTTTATAACTAAATATAAAAAGAAGGTGATTAACTATAACGATAAATGTCGATACTGTTTTTTTATCATTATTTATCTTTTGTTAATCACCTTCTAAAAAGAGAAAAACTCATGAGGGTTAAGACGTGTTTATTATGAATATACAATACAAAAAAATAAACGGTTATTAAATTATCAGAAGTCGGGTCTTAACCCCGCACATATTCTATAAATATATTTTTTTTAAGGTTAATTGGTATTTAGTAATTTTATAAATGTTTCACGTAAAACATTATTTGATTCTTCTATCTTAAATATTTTCTAACGCTAATCTTAAGTCTTCGATTAGATCATCGGCATTTTCTAAACCGATTGATAAACGAATTTGAGATGGAGTGATACCTGTGTAATCTAACTCCTCCGGACTTAATTGACCATGAGTTGTAGATGCTGGGTGCACTACTAAACTCTTAGCATCAGCTACATTTGCAAGGTTAGAGAATATTTCTAAACTATCAATTACTTTTCTTGCAGCTTCTTCTCCTCCTACTACATCAAATGAGAATATAGAACCTGCACCTTTTGGTAAATATTTTTTTGCTAGTTCATAATATTTACTATTTTCTAAACCAGGGTAGTTTACACTTTCTACTTTTGGATGATTTGCTAAGAAGCCTATAACTTTTTTAGTATTTTCTATATGGCGTTCAACACGTAGAGATAGTGTTTCTAAACCTTGTAATAATAAGAATGCATTAAACGGTGATAAAGCAGCTCCTGTATCACGTAATAACTGTGTTCTTACATTAGTAATGAATGCAGCTGGTCCTACATCACGTGTATAACTTAAGTTGTGGTAACTTGGATCTTCTTCTACTAATTGTGGGAATTTACCACTACCTTCCCAATCAAATTTACCACTATCTACGATAACTCCACCGATTGATGTTCCGTGTCCTCCGATAAATTTAGTTGCAGAGTGAACGATAATATCAACACCGTGGCTAAATGCATTAATTAAGTATGGTGTAGCAAATGTATTATCTACTACTAACGGAATTTTATGTTTGTGTGCAATTTCTGCCCATTTTTCTAAATCAGCAACGTTAGCTAATGGATTTCCTAAAGTTTCTACGAATAGAGCTTTTGTATTTTCATTAATTGCAGCTTCTATTTCATCGAAGTTATCTGGATCAACGAATGTTGTGTTAATTCCGTAACGAGGTAATGTTAATTTGAATAGGTTATATGATCCTCCGTATACAGTTTTAGATGATACGATATGATCTCCTGCATGTGCTAAAGTTAGGAATACATAAGTGATTGCTGCCATTCCTGATGCAACAGCTAGTGCTCCAACACCACCTTCTAAAGCGTTAATACGTTCTTCAAATACAGAAGTAGTAGGGTTAGTTATACGAGTATAAATATTCCCCGCTTTTCTTAAAGCGAATAAATCAGCAGCTTCTTCAGTATCATCAAATACAAAAGATGTTGTTTGGTAAATTGGTACTGCACGAGATTTAGTGTCTCCAACAGTTTGTCCTGCGTGTAATTGTAATGTTTCAAAACTAAATTTTCTTGTCATATTGTGTTTCCTCTTTTCTTGTTTTTTCGTTGATAGTAGATTAGGGGAGTGTAATAAATAAAAAAAACTCACCCCTATTGCGTTTGCAATAGAGGCGAGTATGTTAATATTCGCGTTACCACTCTACTTTATACTAACTTTACAGCTAGTACCTTAGCCAGTACAAAATTATACTGCGTGCTATATCGTGCAACCCACGTGTTTACCTATTAGATAAACAAAACTCTAAGACCATTTTCAATTAATCTTCACTTTGTTACTTCGCACCATCCAGCAACTCTCTGTTTTAGCTACGTACTAATCTACTTATCTTTTCAACGTTTATTATTAAGTTTGTACTCATTGTACACCTGTTTTTATTTGTCAACACTTTTTTTATAAATTTTTTTTCTCTTAATTTTTTTCTTCTATAAAAATGTTTCTCAAAAAAATATTTAAATTTTATATATTATAATTTTTAAAAATTTTAATAATAAGATACTTAATATCATTTATAAAAAAATTATTACTCTTTTTTTATTTTTTTATATTTTTTTATTGTTTTAAACATTCGTATTACTATTTTAAATATGCTATAATGAAGACGTACAATAAATAATTATAGCTAATATTATATTTAGCTAGGGAGGTTTACTATGAAATTCGAAAAACTAATAATGGTTTCGTTAAATACGATGAAAATGGCAAATTAATAGCCGAAATTACTTATGCTAAGACTTCTGATCCTAATGTAGTTGTTGCAGACCACACATTTGTTGATTCTTCATTAAGAGGGCAAGGTGTTGCTGGAAAACTTTTAAACGCTCTTGTTGAAGATATGAAACAACAAAATAAAAAGATTAAAGCTAGTTGTTCATATGTAGTTAAAAAAAGTTTGAAGAAGATTCTTCTTACGATTTTATTAACGCAGATAAATAGTATTTTATAAAACAAAAAAACATAAAATTTATTGCATTGATAAATTTTTATGTTTTTTTATTTGATTTTATCTTTATTTAATTAATATTCTACTACATGTAATTGACCTTTATCATATTCAGCTATAAATATATCACTTGCATTTTTATACCCCATATCTTTCAATTCTTCCAATAACCATTCTTCTGTTTTATCTATTGATTCTAGCGTACTATGTTGGATAGTTCCATCAGTAATTACCGGATATTTAGGATTTTCCTCACCTTGTTGTATTATAATTAGTTGTCCATTTTGTTCTAAAACTGCTCTTTTTACTTTTTTTGAATACTATAGACACCTTGTGTTCTTAATTTAAATGCAACATCTTGCGCTGTTAAACCTGCTTTTCTTGTTGCTTCTATATCTATTTTTTTCCTTTTTTTATTATTGTTGTAGGTTGTCCATCTATCATTTTTTTAAAAGTATGAGTTATTTGTTTTTAACCACTTCATACCTAATACCAAAATTATCCATATTAATAATATATTTAAATATTGTAAAAATAGATATTGATGGACTATATATTACTCCTCCTATTATTCCCCCGAGTACATAGTTTTGAACTTGATCACTTGCTGAAGTAGGGGCTAAGTTTCCTTTTCCTGATATATTAATTACTATTATAAGCGATAATAAACCCTAAAAGCTAGTTTTACCGCTATTTCTATATATGAAAGTTGCATTATTTTTTTCACCTCTACTTTTTTTCAACAATTGGTTCTACCAATTCTATTTTTCTCTAGTAAATAATCATCCTTATTCTCGCTACTTATAACTCTATAGTAGTTGTCATCTATTTTTAAAAAAATGAATTTTCTATAGATGCTTCACTATTTATATAAATATGTGTTTTGTCAATATTTAATTTTTTTCTGAAACTCCCTCAATAAATTTAACAGAACTCTTATACTGATTAGCTGATATACTATTACTTTGATAATCACTTATTTGTATCCCAATTAATAAAAAAAGATACCTACTACCATTATGATAGCTAATTCTCTATACTTACTATCTTGTCTATTTTTATAATACTTAAATAGTGATCCTATTATTATTAATAGTAAGCAGCCTCCTATTATATATGTTATAGTATTACTCTGATCTATTTTATTTAATAAATATTCATAAGAGTAAAATTTCAAACCTATCACTCCTTTTTGTTTTACGTGAAACATTTATATTATTCTATTTTTTTAACTCATAAGCTATTCTTTTCTTTATCATCTAAACTATTTTTTTATTGATAATTTTATTTCATCTAGCTCTTTAAAGTTGTTTTTTTACTTAAATATTTTCTCATTATTACATTGTCTTTATGAGTATCTATTCTTATGTATTCTACACTATTTTTCTTTTAGCAAATAAAAATAATATCATTCATAAATTTATGTCCTATACCTTGTGAACGATATTCTTTTTTTACAGCTAGACGATGTATTACTAGATAGTTATTGCATTTCGTCCAAATAGTAGGGTATTTCTCATAATCAGCGTCATAAGTATTTAACATAGCTGTTCCGACTATTTCACCATCTAACTCATAAACATATGATGTTTCTTGTTTTATATCATTTTCTACATCACTACACCCTGGTGAACCGTGTTGCCATTGATTTATACCTTGTTGTTTTAAAAACTCTTTACCATCCTCTATTACTGACATTATTTCTTCTATTTCTGTACTATTTGCTTTTTTTAACATTATATTACCTACCTTTTTGGGTAATTTTGAAACTATTTTTAATAATAATCATCTTACTTTCATAATATAATTCGGAGAGACCTATATTTGTTCTCTCCGAATTATATTCTACTTTACATCAAAGTTTCATCTAATACAAGTTCTACTGGGCAATGATCACTACCAAAAATATCATTATGTATTTTAGCACTAACTAAGTATTTTTTCAAGTCCTTACTTACTAAAAAGTAATCAATTCTCCATCCTGAGTTGTTTTTACGAGCATTAAATCTATAGCTCCACCACGAATAAGCACCTGTTAAGTCTGGATTAAAATATCTAAATGTATCGATAAATCCAGCATCTAGTAATTTTGTGAATTTTTCTCTTTCTTCTGGTGTGAATCCAGCATTTTTAACATTAGTTTTTGGATTTTTTAAATCTATTTCTGTATGTGCTACATTTAAATCACCACAAACAATAACACCTTTATCTTTATTTAGTGTTAATAAATAATCTTTAAAATCATCTTCCCAACTCATTCTATATTCTAATCTCTTTAGTTCACTTCCTGAGTTAGGTGTATAAACTGTGATAAAGAAGAAATTATCATATTCTAATGTTATTACTCGTCCTTCTGTATCGTGTTCTTCTATTCCAATACCATATGTTACGTTTAAAGGTTTATATTTAGTATATATTGCAGTACCTGAATAACCTTTACGTTCTGCATAGTTAAAAATAGCTGTAATAACCATCAAATTGCAAATCTAATTGACCTGCTTGCATTTTTTTGTTTCTTGTAGACAGAAAAAAATCTGCATCTAACTTTTTTTAAAAATCTTCCTCAAAAATTTTTTTCCCTACTATAGCACGTAATCCATTTACGTTAAAACTTATACATTTCATTATTTGGTTCTCCTATATATTTTACTTTTTGTTTCACGAGAAACATTTTATTTTCCTAAACAGAATCTACTAAATAATTCATTAATTAACTCATCTCCTGAGTTTTCTCCGATTATTTCTCCTAATAAATTAAAAAGCATTTGTATAATCTATAAGCACCATATCTACTTCTAATCCTAATTCTGCAGCTCCTATTGCTTCATTTAGACTTGATAGGGCCCTTTGGATTAAATTAATTTGACGAGTATTAGATAGGTAAGTCGCATCTTTTGGTCGAGCAGCTCCTCCAAAGAATAAATCTCTAATATTTTTTTCTAATTCATCTATTCCTTTATAAGTAGTCATAGAAGTTTTTGATAATAGGGTGATTGTGTGCTAATTTTTTTCACTTCTTCTAAATCTATTTTTTTGTTTCTAAGTCTAATTTATTTAGTATTACTATAGTAGTTTTTCCTTCTGTTAGTTTTAATAATTCTTTGTCATCTTCTGTTAGTTCTTCACTGCTATTAAGTAAGAATAACACTAAGTCAGCTTTTTTTCTAATGCTTCTTTACTACGTTGAACTCCTATTTGTTCTACTATATCTTCTGTTTCACGAATACCCGCTGTATCTATTAATTTTTATAGGTACTCCTTTAATATTTACATACTCTTCTAATACGTCACGCGTAGTTCCAGCTATATCAGTTACAATAGCTTTATTTTTCTTGTAATAGGTTGTTTAATAATGAACTTTTACCCTACATTAGGACGTCCTATGATAGCTGTATTTATACCTTCTTTTATTATTTTACCTTGCTTAGAAGTTTCTAATAAGTCTTCTAAACTACGTTTTATACTTGTTGATTTTTCTAAAATAGTTTTTGTTGTTTCTATTTCTAGGTCATCATATTCTGGATAATCTATATTAACTTCTACTACTGTCAATATATCCAAAATTTCCGCTCTTAGTCGTTTTATAAGGGTAGATAGGCGCCCTTGCATTTGGTTATTAGCTATTTGACTAGCTTCGTCAGTTTTACTCTTAATAAAGTCGATAACAGCTTCTGCTTGTGTTAAGTCTATACGTCCATTTAAAAAGGCACGTTTAGTAAATTCACCAGGTTCTGCCATTCTTGCTCCGTGTTCTAAACATAAAGCTAATACTTTTTGAATAGTAATTATTCCGCCGTGGCAATTTATTTCTACAACGTCTTCTGTAGTATATGTACGTGGTCCTACCATTTTAACAAGCATTATTTCTTCTATTTTTTCATTTGTTGCTGGATCTATAACGTTTCCATAGTTAATAGTGTGGGTAGGTAAGCTTTCTACAGTTTTACCTTTAGGTAATCTTACTATTTTGTCAGCTATACTAAAAGCTTCATCACCACTAAGTCTTACTATACCAATAGCTCCTTCTCCTAAGGCAGTAGATATAGCGCAAATCGTTTCACTCATTACTGTACTCCTTCTTTATAATTTTTTATCTTTCTAAATACCTTATTAATTATACACTATTATATTATATATTTGAAACTTATTATCTTTTTTTGAAATTTTAAGTAGCATTTTAAGTTCTCTTTAAGTAAGTTATATATAATAGTAATCAGTTAATAATATTTTTTTCATAATATAGGCTCGCTACTTTTGCGGGTCTTTTCTCCATTTTATAGGTAATTAATTAATAAAGTCATAAATTTATGTTATATATTACTTAATTACTAATAAATGTCTTTTTCTTTGAAACAAAGTATAAATTTCTAATTATCTTTTTATATTTTTCTTAAATGCTCGTAAAGCCTTATTCTATGTGCTTTCGAGTATTTTTACTGTAGGAAGATACTTCACGTTTCTTTGCATATTTCCTCATGTCTTAGCTGTCAGAAGTGGTAAATAAGTAGTAAATTCATTTGTACTACTAAGCAACAAGACGCTCCTGTTGCTTCTCTTTATTCAAGCGTTTCATTTCTGCCATTGCAGAATCGAATGTTGCATGTGCGTAATAGTTCAGCGTCATGGCTATATTAGCATGTCCCATAATGTACTGTAATGCCTTTGGATTCATTCCTGCATTTGCATAGTTGGTACAGAATGTATGTCGCAAACTATGTGGAGTGATGTGTGCAATTTATCCTCGTTATACTTATTGTATTTCTTAACAAGACCTTTCATCATGCCGTTGTAATCACTTGCCACTTTTGGATAGTTCTTTCTATTAAGAAAGAGGAAATCACTATATCCATCAATCTCAACACGCTTATCATTCTTTCGATTCGCTAACACTCGCTTAAATGCTTGATAGGCTTCTTCAACCATAGGAACTTGACGTTCGCCACTTTTTGGTCTTTTGGTGTTTCAATGTAGTACCCAATTTCAGTATCTCTCAATAGCTGATGGTCTATATTGACAAGACGATTCTCAAAATCTAAATCTGGAAGTGTCAAACCACCAAACTCTGAAATACGAAGACCTGTTTTTAAGAGTATCAGAATTTCATCATAATTTTTGCTGTAGGTTTTATCAGCTTTTTGCAAAAGGCTAACAGTTTTTTTCTTCCTGTTCTTCTGTTAGTACGGTCTTAGGGACAGTATCATCATCAAGAACTGCTTTCAGTTGAAAGTCAAATGGATTCTTCCGAACACAATCATCTTGTATAGCAATATAGAATGAAGCCTTTAAAGAACGTTTGTAGTTATTGATGGTTTGATAAGCATAACCATTTTCACTCATTCTAATAGCCCATTCTTTAGCGTCTGATGGCTTAATACTGTCAATACTTCTACACCTAACTTGTCTTTCTTCAAAAATATCCATAAGATATTTGCGTCCAGTTTCAGTGTTTTTTTCTAACCTTTGGTCTTTGAGCGTTCTGTTTTTGCGTAAAGCTGGCAGAGTGTCATTTTCTTTCCTACAACATCAATACCATCATGAATGTCTTTCTGTAACTCTGCGATTTTCTCTCTAAGTGAGATACAATCACGCTTTCCTGCTGGTACTCGGTCTGTAGCCACAAGTTTCCACGAGTAAACAAATTGCGGTTCTCCAAATGAATCTATATATTTGTATAAGTATCTTCCGTCTTTTCGTTGGCTCTCTCCAGTCTTTAAGATTCGACCTTTATTGTCACGTCTTTTTTCTGACATGGCATTTGCTCCTTTCCTTTATGGAAAGAGCCTTGATACGACTTAATACTATTTTATCATATACAAGACCCTTTGGCGACGCTAGATTGCGTCCAATGTATCTATAATTTTTTCAAATTGTTTTCGTTTAATCTGAATACGATTGCCATTCATAATCAGCCAATTTGCATTTTTTTATTTTCCTCTGCCAGCGTCGTAGCTTGTTTTTCGCCAATACGAAAAATATTTTGACGCTTCTTCAATGGTTAGGGTATAACGTTCCCAAATAGGAATGTCAGTCTGCTTCATAAAATCCTCCTTTCCAAATCACTTATTTGGATTTCATAAAAGTTGTTTTACCAGCAATCGAACAGCTTTTAGCAAAGCTCACGGGAGTTCCACCCCTGCATGGTTCTCATGTAGCCATACTCATTGCCTGCGACGGTTTTTATCACGCTCGGACTATTGACTGTATGGGAGTATCATTATCACGATAAGAATGTCGTTGCAGGCAATCCTGCTAAAGATTGCTTCTCGGATCACTAACATGAATCGCTCGCTATCTTTATAAGATAGGTCATGGCGGTTAGTTCCGTTGGCTCTTTTTCTTATCGAAACGTATTCGATTACTTTTTATTCAGTTTTCAAAGAACAATGGCTCGTTAGCCTATCAAAACACATTGAAAGCTCAATATGCTTTGGTGGAATAACAAACCTCCCTGTTCGGGAAGCGTGGAATGGTTTAGCACGCTTCCACGAAAGGAGAGAGGATATTACTTAATTTCAAATGACAAAATCTTTGTAATCAGTCTGGTTTCCATTCTTCCACGTAAGACTTCATCAACGACCATACTTTGATTGCCATATTCATCTTTCATAAGTCGTAGGGAACGCTTCGTTATGTACCCTCTGTAATGATGTAGAATCTGGTTAATCGCTTCGGTATCGCCATCTGTTGCCTTTTACAATGAGAGGAAAGGGAATCATAGGATATTGTGTTTTCATTCTTCAAATTCCTCCATAAACTTTTTTTAATTAAGGCTAGTCCACTGGTTCTATGCCGATAGACAGTAGAACGGTTCAATTTCAACAGGTCTGCAATTTCTGAATCGCTCATGTCCATAAAGTAAAACAGCAGTAGAATTTCACGTTTCTTGTCTGGCAACTCACGTAATGCTTCACTCAACAAATCATTTTCAACGCCTACTGATAACCCATTGAGTGTAAAAAAATCTGAAAGTCAGTTGAATAGTTATCTGTTGTCGCAAACTGGCTAACAAGATAATCGCCAACATCCGAAAAAGGACACCTCACGCTTTGCAATCCTTGAAAGATAAAGCATATAATTCTTTTCGCTCGTCTTCCATAGCACGTTTACAGATATAGTCAAACTGATTTTTCTATTGTGGTCTGAAAAGAAGATGGTTTTCATGTTTCTCACCCCTTTCTGTCTAGGAAAGGAAGTGAGCCTTGTCTCGTTTATCTCCTTTCACTCTTAGTCCCAATGTGAAAGGGGGATTTGTTGCATTACTGATAAATAAACTTTGTAAAAAAGTTCTGAATAGCCAAAAAAGCATATAAACAGATTTATTTCTCTGTTTACATGCTTCTGTTATTCTATCTATATGATTTATAAAACCACATTGGTGGACGTACTTATCTATTGCAGATAGACGACTTTTTGACAAGAACCCAATGTAAGGAAATTTATTGTATATGATGTACTTCATGGCGACGTTGACCTCCAACAAACCGCCATTTGGAAGTAATATACAATATTTTAACAGCGTAAATAGCACTACCATATAACGGTTTTTTTTATTGGCGTTTAGTAGTGCTTTTTATTAAATATAAACCTATAAACCATATAACACGTTTTTTTCTATACCTGTTTTTAATTCAGTAGGAACAATAAAAATGTATAGAGGTGGTCTACTATGCGTAAAAAAGAAGATAAATATGATTTTAGAGCCTTTGGTTTAGCCATTAAAGAAGCTCGATTGAAACGAGGTTTAACTCGTGAACAAGTGGGAGCATTGATTGAAATTGACCCACGGTACTTAACTAATATTGAAAAATAAAGGGCAACACCCTCAGCATACAAGTTCTTTATGACCTTGTATCGTTACTTCATGTTTCCGTTGATGAATTTTTTTCTTACCTGCTAATAACTTGGTAAAAAGCACCCGACGATTACAGATAGAGAAATACATGGATAGCTTTACAGACAAAGAACTATCCTTAATGGAATCTTTTAGCCAGCGGTATCAACGAAGCAAGAAACATCGAAGACTAATTAAAAGAATCCATACATATCGGAAAGAGCCGATAAAATGAGATTGTATTAATCTCATTTTATCGGCTCTGCGTCTTTACGTCTGGCTCTGTAATCACAGTTACTTTGAACTGCTTTTATTTCAATTAAATTTTCTTGTCTGCATTTCGGACAATAGAGGGGAATTTTTTTTAATTCAGTATCTTCCCTTATCTTTAATCGTGTTTTTATTTCCACATACAGGACACAATATCCACTTGTAGTTTATAATAACTATCTCCTCCTTTACACTTTTAATTCAAATCTTTATTAAAAAAATATTTCATCTTATTTAACAAGAAACCATATTTATATAACAACATAAAAATACACTAAGTTATTTTTATTGAACATATATCGTACTTTATCTATCCGACTATTTGGACGACGGGGCTGGCAAACAGGTTCACCGGTAGTAACATGGTACCCTTTTTAACTCTGTTAAACAAACACTACGTCCATTTGTAAAGAAAGTTAAATCACTACGATATTCTTGAATACACCGAGCAGGGATTTCTCCACTAAGAATGACCTCATTATTTTTCAATTGAGTGTCTACGATGTTCGCACAATATTTAGGAGCATCGTTGTATGCTCGTGAAAGATATTCCTGTGGCGCATAAATTTTAAAACTAAGATATGGCTCTAACAATTCTGTTCCAGCTTTTTTTAAGACTTGTTCCAATACAATAGGAGCAAGCATCCGAAAATCTGCTGGGGTACTAACAGGGCTATAGTATAAGCCATACTTAAAACAGATTTTACAGTCCGTCACATTCCAACCATACAATCCTTGTTCACAGCCATAGCGTATCCCCTCCATAACTGCATTTTGAAACGATTGATTTAAGTATCCAAGAGAAACCGAGCTCTCATACTGTACTCCGCTCCCTAATGGAAGCGGTGCTACAGATAAACCAATGGAAGCCCAGAAAGGATTTGGCGGCACTTCGATGTGAATGGTATATTCTGCATTTTTTAACGGTCTCTCCATATAAATGACTGTAGGCTCTTTTAGTTCTATCTCCACATGATACTTTTCTTGCAACAGTGCACTAATCACTTCCATTTGTACTTTCCCTAAGAAAGAAAGTATAATTTCATGTGTCGTAGAATCCACGTAATATCGTAGAAGCGGATCACTATCTGAGATTTCCAAAAGGGCATCAAGCAACATTTCTCTCTGTTCAGGTTTACTCGGTTCAACAGTTGTTTGTAGTAGAGGGTGCGGATTTTCAATCTTTTTTCTCTGTGGCAATAGTTTTGTATCTCCAAGAACACTATTTAACTTCAAAAAAACTCATTTTGCAAAAATAACAATTTCTCCAGAATAAGCTCTATCAATCTTACATAATTCACCATTTATTGAAGTATACATTTCTGTAACTTTTATTTTTTCTTTTTTTCTGATACTCTAACCGAATCTCGTAAATGTAGTACTCCACTATAAAGGCGTATATATGCAAGACGTTGTCTTTTTTTTGTATATTCAATTTTGAAAACATTTCCGCAAAGTTCAGACGGACCTCGATGTGTTGATGAATAAAATTTATTCGTAATCACTTCTATAAGGTTATCAATCCCTATATTGTTTTTTGCACTTCCGTGATAAACAGGGAACAGGGAACAATTATGAAATCTTATGCTTTCCTCTTGTTCGAGTTCCAATGCTTCTAATGATTTACCGGACATATATTTCTCTAAAAGGTCATCGTTTCCCTCTATTACCGTATCCCATTGTTCAGATTCGGTAAAGTTCGTCACACACATATTAGGATACAGTTCTACCTTCTGTTTGATTACAATTTCGGCAGAAAGTTTCTCTTTAATATCCTGATAAACCGTTGATAAATCAATTCCATTTTGGTCAATCTTATTGATAAAAAAGATTGTGGGAATCCCCATTTTCCTAAGTGCATGAAATAATATACGAGTTTGTGCTTGTACGCCATCTTTTGCAGAAATCAGTAGAATTGCCCCATCTAAAACTGATAATGAACGATATACTTCTGCTAAGAAATCCATATGTCCTGGCGTGTCTATGATGTTCACCTTCGTATTTTTCCACTGAAAAGAGGTTATTCCTGTCTGAATTGTAATTCCTCTCTGACGTTCTAAAAGCGTATTATCCGTCCTCGTTGTACCTTTTGTCCACGCTTCCTAATTCTGTAATCGCTCCACTGTTATATAATAAGCTTTCTGTTAAGGTAGTTTTTCCTGCATCAACATGAGCTAAAACTCCAATATTAATAATTTTCATGTGATTTTCCTCCATTCAAAAACCCAAAAGGGCATAAAAATCCCAGTGATAAATACTTTTATCACTGGGATTTTTATGCATAACCATAGGTATACAAAGCATACAGATATTCTCTGGATACTTTAGAATCACATGATAAAGGTATTCTTAAACTGGGTACAAAAAAACTAAGCCCTCCTAAAAAAAGGACATCTAATTATTTTTTTTCCCCGCTATCAAATTGACAGTTTATTTAAGAATACCTTGCTGCATATTTATTAACTCCTTTTAAATAGTCACTTAAATTATAGCACGTAAGAGCATATTTGTAAAGGAATCTCCAATTTTTTATCAAAAAGAGTACATGATTACAAAGTATCTGTAATCATGTACCAATATTTGTTATTTTACAATCTTCCAATTACTCCCGTTCTTTTCAAGTACCAAATCAAATTGAGATACCTGCGTTGCTTTGGTCTGCTGGTCGATATACTCCACTGTCAGCGATACCGTGACTTGATTATCCTTACGATTGTGAATAGGATTTACCAGTTCTTGAAAGATGTACTCTTTTCCGATTGGTTTTAATATCCCGTCATTCACATAGTAGGAAAGTTCACTGGCTGTCGCTGTAGGATAGAGCTTGAAGAACGTCGTTAAAAACTCATTGATTTCATTGGTTGTAATGGAATCAACCGTCCCCTCACTTTCAATGGCTTTTGGTTTATAACTTGATTTCTTAGGTATGTTGGTAATGGTCGGATTCTTAACCAGTACCATATTTCCAGAACCATCTACATAGACACTCACTATATAAGCAGAGTGGACGGTCTTTGTATTTTCTCCCTCTGTAATGAGCTGGTCTACACTGTAGGTTACATTAAACTCATTGTCGCCAGTTGGCTCTACCGTCCATATCTGAAATCCTCTTACAGAAGACGATACAGGAATATCTTTGCGTACTGTATCAACATTGAGAGCTTGAAGTTCATCTGTCAGATAGCCTTTTAGACTTTCCATTCGATTATCAATGGACTTATCGGATTGCTCCCATGAATAGTAGACTTTCGCAAAGTTCTCTACAAAATTTTCTACATGATGAGTATCAACGTATTCCTTTTCTATGATAGTTGTTTCGTGAATAGTATGAGTATCTATAGCTGTAAAGTGCTTGAATATCGCAAAGCTGAAACTAAGCCCTAAAAGTACCCACAAGGCAATCACAACCTTTTTATGAGGATTGACCTTATAGACACGAGGTTTCTTTTCCTTTGGTATCTGTTTTTCTTTATTCTGATTTTTTCTAAATTTCATCATTAAATCTTCCTTTCTCATTGTTTGATTCGTCCTGCTCCCACTAAATGCTGTTGCCAGTAGGGGCTTGTTAAGTCGGCATAACCGATTGGGTCGCCTGCATGAAACATACGGTTATTGCCAAGGTATATCCCAACATGAGTAATATAAGAGCCAGCGTTATAGGTAGAATGAAAGAAAACCAAATCGCCAGCTTGTGCTTCCGATAGTGGGATATGCTGGGTCACATCATATTGCTGTTGTGCGGTTCGTGGTAAGTTAATTCCAGCTTTTCCATACGTCCATTGTGTCAGTCCGCTACAATCAAAAGAAGTAGTCGGGGAAGCTCCACCGTAAACGTATCGCCAGCCCTCATATTTCAGTGCTTCGTCCATGATGGCTTGTACCGTATCATCATCAAACTCTGTTGTGACAAGATACTGCGTTACCAGTTGCACATAAAAACATATTGCCATAGTTGTATCGCCAGCCCCCATTGATAGGTATGGCTATGGGATTGGGGTAAGACACTTTTTCGCCACCTGAATACTCTTTTGAGAAACTTTGAGCCAGTTCAAAGGTATATTTATTTCCACGATTAGCCACATACCCTAAGAAACCACCACCATAATTGTAGGACTGGATAACCGATTCTAAATCTACACTGAGCCTTTCGCTACTGGCTAATAATTCACTGAAATACTTCACACCTTGCTTAATGGATTCTTCTGTACTCAATGAATTAGGTGGAAGACCGAGGGATTCCGAGGACTGCATAACATCTTCCGCAGTACCGCCCGATTCCACCTGTATAATCGCAAGAAGTATGTTGACATATTCTTCAACGCCATATTCTTTGGCATATTTTTCTACCATAGGCTTATGAGCCAGCACTTCTGCGGAAACATTCACACCTCCATAATGAATATTGGAAATTCCGCTGTCCTGTTCATCTGAAAATAAAATGGCAACAAACAGAAGCAGTGAGAAGACCATCAAGAATAATCCAGAACCACCAATCACTAAAGTTTTCAACTTCATGGTTTCTTACCGACTTTCTTAATGGTGGCGGTTTTGATTGGTGGTCTACTTCTTGTATTTTGTAGTGGTACTCTTTGAACAGTAGACGGACGTTCTTTTGTGATTGGACGTTGTGAAGTTCTATCTGCTGTAGTGGTTGAAGTTGCTGGCTTTTGAACGGTTTTTTCTTGAACGGTATTGCCTTGGCGTTCCACTTTTGGACTTGAAAAATCGGACTTAACTGCTGGACGCTCTTGTTTGGCTTGTTGAGATTCCTTATATGAAGTCTGAATATTAGACTGTTTTGAGGTCTGTTCATCATGATATTGTTCTTGTCTTGTAGTCGGTCTTTCATGAACAGAAGAAGCAGGCTGTTTTTTCTGTTTGACCTGTTCCATTTCAGAGCGACGCTTCGCAATGGTTTTTTTCGCCTTTGTTCCTGCTGTTCCTTGCGTCCACTGGCTCTGTCCGCTTTGGTTTGAGAAATACTACTGGTTAAATCACGGACATTCTCTTTTACTTTGGATTTTCCTTGATATACTGCATATCTTGCATTGGTCGGCAAATCTTTAACCTGTTCTTTCAAACCACTAGCAGTGTCTACCATTCTGTCTTTGGTATCAGCTACTGTACCGATGGTTTGACCGATACGTTTTTCCAAGTGTTGATTTTTTTCCTTTCCGTCTGGTCGGGGAGTGATCTGCTTGTGTCCTTGCAGAACTCCCCTGAACCCGACTGTCCTTTTTACCTGTAACAATGGCAGACCCAGCCCCTAGAGTAGTCATGGAACGTCCAAGTTTCCGCTGTAGACGGTGCATGTGAGCGTGCATAAGCATACGAGGTTTTTCTCATCACACGACTTCCCACACTTTGAGAATCGTTACTCTGTAGAGAAAAACATACTCATTAAATCGCCCAGCTTGAAGTAGATTCCTGCAAAGGTCACAATCTGTAGAAAAGCAATCAAAAAGAACGGATAACCAGCCGATAAGGTATAGAGCATGGTTGAAATACTAAATGCTGTCGTAATAATCAATGTGATTCCAGCTCGTGTCAAAATGGTATTAAAGAGCTTTGTTATGGCTCGTTTTGACATACCATCAAATGATGGAATCATGCTTAAAATAAAGCTCACAGGTAGAAACATAGCATAGATGATAAAAAAAGTACCTGCGAGAAAAATCATGATTCCTGTTAATAGGAATACAAATATGGAAATCCCAATATTGAAGACAAATAGGAAGAAGACTGTACCTAAACGGTTAATGGTCTTTGTAATGGTTAGATTGGTATTGCTTCTGTCTTCAATTTCTTCCGCAACAATTTTTTCTCTGTCTTCGCCATTGTTGGAATCTGGGCTGGTGGAGAGCAGGCTTTCCACACGGTCAATACCGATACTTTCAATGTCTGAACTGTTGTATTGAAGCAGTAGCCACGGTTGCTGAACCTGTATGGAAAAACAGGCTATCTCTGATTAAGTCCACGCTGTCCTTGCCTTTGACTATCGGAATGGGGCATGACAATCTTCGTGCCAAGTGATAAACTGGCATTACTGATGTCTGATGAAAAGTCATTGATTTTTTTAATGTAGTCGGGAGCGTAGGCAATAAAGGAAGCCGATAGGATAAACACCAGCACAAAATTCATAATGGCATGAATTGCCTTTGTGGTTTCTCTCTTTATCAGTCCCGTATAGGCAACATAAACCCCAAGAACCAAAATCAAGAGTAAGAGGAATCCAACATAGAAACCCTCTGTTGAAAAATCCGTTTGCACTCACACCAGCTAAGGTCTGCATATTCTTACCAATGGAATCTGCTGTAGCGGAAATGAAGTCTAAGGAATAGGCTTCCTGTACTAAGTAACCTGTCGCATTGGAAACATACAAACTGATTGTCCAAATAAAATTGGTAATGGCATATAGTCCATACATGACCTGTTTTCCAATCCCGTCCGACCAGTTCCACGGAAGCCAGCCCCAGCTATTATCCACATAAAAATCCAGTTGATAGTTTTCAAGTGGGTATCGGCTGTATTCATTTGCCACATTGACCGTATCATCTACCAAGCCCGCAGCTTGAACCACCGTTCCCAGCATGGCTAAAGAAAAATGGCAATCACAAGTGTGAAAGCCACTGTCATTGCCACTTTACCTAGACGTTTCAGCGTCCAGTTTGATTTTATTCTGTTTACTATTGATGGTTTCACATTTACACCTCTTTTCGCACAGGTGGTCTGGTATCAAAGGCATGGAGCAGTTCTTCAAATACAGGGTGGAACTGTATCACACCGACACGACCATATAAATCACTGATAAGGCATTGCCCGTTTTCCAAATCACGCAATCGCTTCTGATTGTTTTCGTCCTCTGGGTCTACACCAAAAAAGGCTAAGGTCTTTTTAATCTCGTTAAGGTCAGTGGAACGAAATGCAAATTTTTAAGCCGAGGTTATTTTTTTCAGTTTTTTTCATCTAAGAGGTCGTCTGTATTTTGGGTCACGAAATATACCCCAGCGTTCATAGCACGACCAGCCCGAACCAGCTTCATAGATAGTGTTTTTCCTTGTGCTACCTGTAAAAAGCTCCATGCTTCGTCTAAATCTACAATCTTGAAAATGCTTCGGTCTGTATGGATAAAGTCTAAAGCAAAGGTACTAATGACAATCAGCATAGCAACGGATAAAAGCTCCATAGTGGTATATTCCTCAAAGGAAGTTTCCTTGTCGGGAAGTACCAAGTCCGCAACCTGTATAATGTTCAGTTGTTTTTCTAAGCTGATAGACTGCTCCACATAACCATTACTGAATAATAAATGTGCAAAGTCATAGTCTGTAAAACTTTCGATATGGTCGGCTATACTGGTACTTAGTGGCGTATTCTCAACCCGTAATTCCTCAATCACTTTCATCAACCCTCGTACTTCACTATTGGTTACTGCACGAATGGCTTTTCTAAGGATTGGGAAGCGTTCCCCATCACGAGAGGAAATCCCCGTAAGGAATGTCAGAATATCAATAGCCAGTGATTCAGAATCTTTGGGATTTTTTTCATAATCACATAAGGGTCAAGTAAGCCTTTTGTTTTTTTCTCATCAGAAGTCAGAGTGACGATATTGATTTCATGGGAAATCTCTGGCAAGGTTTCTTTCCATCTGCCACGTTCTGCTTTTGGGTCTACAATCACTGCTTGTGCCCCATAAAGCACCGCATAATAGACGATAAGGTTATTCGCAAAGGATTTACCACCACCCAGCGAACCAACAAAAGCCGACGCTAACGCATTGGTTACTGAACCCTTAACCCCTTGACTGGCAAGAGCAGGTTTCAGATAGACATTGCGTCCAGTATCTAAGCTGTAGCCAACATAAATCCCCTCATTTTCCCCCAGCATTTGAGTAGCACCAAAAACCCTAAACCAGCGAGGAAATCAGAGGTCACGTATTGAATATAATCATTCATATAACGCTTGCTGGCAGGTAAAAAAATTCTTCATGTAAGCTGAGCATATCCCCAAATGGTCGTACCAGTTTTACGCTTAAATCGTCATAAAAATCTTTCACTTCATTACAACGACGTTTGAGTTCGTCAAGATCATTTGCTGATACCCTTACCACATAAGACAGCTTGTACATAGATTCCTTGCTTTGGTCTAAATTGGTTTCCAGCTCATTCACACTTTCCAGAGCTTCCGCCACATTGGAGCTGGTTTCATTATCACTTTGCCAAGCGTGGTTATCCAAGTCTTTCAGTTCTTTCTTTTTATTGCGGACAGTAGATAGGGCTTTACGATTCGCTACAATTTCCACATTCATTGACGTATCAATCGGGAATGTAAATTGCTGTTGCTGGTAGTAGAAGATTTCAGAGGACGGGAAGTCCAGTTCTCCGACAATGCTGTTAATGGTAAAGTAAGCTACATAGACGGTTTCATCTTCCTGCTGGATTTTCAAATATCGCTGTTTTTCTTCCACCAAACAGCGAGTAGGCTTAATCAAGTCATAGTATTTAATCAGCGTTTCATTATCCAGCTTTTTCTTTGATAGATGGTACTCATACTCTTCATAGGCAGTGCCTGTCTGTCCGTAAAGGTGTTCAATCAGATAGCCGAAGTCGTCCTTATCTAACCTGCGGATTTTGAAACGACGAGAGATTTTATTTTCTAAGAGCTTTTCCATCTTCTGAAAACGCAGGATTTCATCATTACTCATACTAACAAAAATCGCCCATCAGCTTATGGTTCACATCATAGACAAAAATCAGACAAAGCATTTTTTTGCTTCAACGGTAAGACTTTTCATAGAAAACTCCTGATCGTTGAGAAGCAACTTAAAGCCGATAAAGAAACGGTAGTTCACTTGATTTTTCGCCAATCATGGATATTAAAGCGTCTGTCTGTTGGTCGATTTTTGTCATAGGCAACCGCTTTGAGCTTGCCAGTGACTTCATTTTTGGAACGCTCTTGTGCAGAACGTATGCTGGATTCTGTACTGATTTGTAAAGCATGAATTTTTGCCATCACGATTTTGTGCGATAAGCTGTCTGAAAGAATCATGCACTTGTATTTTCTGTTCTGGACTTAGAAATGAGTAATTGTAAGGAACAAGCTCATAGTAAGCATAACATTCCCCTGTCTTTATTCCAGACGAGATTGTTTTCAATGTATTTAATTGGATATGCCATAAAATTCACTCCTAACTGCTGTAATGGCTTCTTGTGGCTGGTTTCTGCCAAGCGTTACTTTTTTTCCTGCATAGGTCAGCTTTGGTCGCAGTGCATAAGCAATGACAGACTTCAAAAATCCATAAGGCTTTTTACCATCAAAAGTTTTTTTGTAGACATAAACCATGTGAAAGCCACAGGAATCCCAAAGTATTTGAGAAATGCTCCCTCTATCATGGAAAGAGGGGGCAAGTTGCCAAGTATCATCACTGCAAAGAGTGACACGACAAACCATGTCATTTGCGTAAAGGTTATGGGAAACGGAAGTCTAAAATCATTGATAGAATACAGTACCTTTTCCACAGACCAGATACTGGTATAGCTTCGTATTTTCTTCATGTAATCAATCCTTTCATAAAAAATAGGGGTAGCTGATTGAGCCACCCCGTAAAATAGAAAATCTGCCAGTAGTAATGTACCGACAGATTTAATAGACGATTTCAAAAATCCCATGATTGGTTGAGATAAACGTTCCTGAAAGGTCTAAATCCCGACCATAGGCTTGATAATCAATATAGTTTTGAAGACTAGCTGGTACTTCGCCTAAAGCACCCGTTTCTTCAATGTAGTAGCGTGCCACGTCATACATATCATCACAATCGGAATGAATGATAATATCCTCTTGATGTTCGCTTAGTTCTTCAATGCTTGAAAAAAATGAGTGAGCAGAGCAGATAGCTCCGATTGTAATTCTTCGGGTAATTCGATACCATTTCCCATAGTCGATTGAGTTCGCCAATGGAAGTGTATTCGTCAACCGTAAAGGGTAACTCGTAGTCATGAATGGCGTATTCCTCATATTTATCATTCAAGCCGATTTTCTCTTTGACTTCCTCAAAGTCAATGGGAAAGGTAAACCACGCACCGACCAATTCGCCCTCATTGTATTTGCCTAAATTCGCAATATAGACTTGCATATCGTCCATATATTCACGTCCTTTCTTTGTAGAGATTCAAAAATCCCTACCGCACTTCGTTTGGTGTACCATTCCTTTGCGGAACATAAGAAAACCACTTATATTCCACAAAAAGAACGGTTTTATTTAAGCACCAATAATGCGATTGAATAGCTCTAGTAAAATGTCTTTTACTCCAGCAGCGTTGAAGACTAAGCCAACCGCAATAATCGCAATAATTAAAAAGCCAATCAGTTTGCTAAACTCACGCTTGAAGCCAAGATACAAGCCAATCACAACGATTGCTAAAAGCACCAGTGATTGAGCGTTTGATAGAAACCAGTTATAAAGGTTTTGTCCAAAAATTCATAAAAAAATGTTCTCCTCTCTATATTCAATGAATTTGTATTTGAGTTATTTTTTTTGTTGTTATCACGTCCTGTTCTTTTACTGACTGTTGCTTCAAAATCTGCTTGTGTCGGTCTGTCAGTTTCGCATGGTCGAGAATGTCTTTTACAACCTGCGTCTGGTTGATTTCATCAAGTTTAATCGCAACCTTTAAGGTCGGGGCAACTTGATGAGATAGCCAGTTCAGCGTCCTTTGGAAGGAGTAAGGCTCTGGTTTTGTGGTTAGTTTTAATCGTTCACGATTGTTCCCAATAAACCAAGCCCATTCTTCATTCAGTTTCCAATCAGAACGAGGTTTGGAATCGTCTTTATCTACAAAAACGGATATACCGATTGATAATTTTTAAAGGCGGTATGCTCTGGATTGTCATAGACGAGTAAATCACGGACTGCATAATAGGCACGCTCATTTTTTTCAATCGAATCTCAAAACGGTTTTTTACTTCTGCGTCTTCAATGGGAATATCATTTTTCTTGTACTGCTCGTAGTCCTTTTCATAGATACAGAAATAAACTTCACTTTGTAATGAACCGATATAGAGGGTGTTTCCCATACATTCCTTTTCCTCTTTGCGTACCAGTTCGCCACTGCGATAGCTTTTAAAACTGCGGAAGACGGAGATACATTCTTCCTGTTGGCACTTTTCAGTGAGTACAGGGATATTCAAAAATCCCTGTCTTATCGTTAATGGCAAGGTCAAGGCGTTTCATCACACCGCCAGCCACCAAAACGTCCATAAAGAACTCATACCAGCTTCTTTGTTGTGCCAGAAGATAGCTTTCAAATTGTCTGCACCCACGACCTTTCAATTCCACCAGAACTCCTTTGTCCAGTTCATGGGAGCAAAGGACGAATATGTCGCCTAAAGCATAATGCTCTGAATAAGAATAGAAACCATAGTCCTCATGAAGAAAATAGGACAGTTTCAGTTGTAAGATGTTTTCGACCACCTGCTGTACGTCTGTTGTCGGAAAGCGAATCTCACATAATCAAACAGCATTTCAAGGGGAGCGTCGGGATTGAAGCGTTCCAGAGCTTCCCAAAGGGACTGCTGTAAATCCTCTGATGGCTTGACTTTTTCCTGTTTCAATATCGCTTAGATACTGCCTTGTAATACCAGTCGCAACAGCTAAACGGTTTTGAGATAGTCCATAAGCCAGCGTTTTTCTTTTTAAATGCTGTAACCAAGTTTGTTCATTCAGTAAAAAAATCCTCCAATCAAAAAAAGGCGTATGTCAACTTTTAAAGCCCATTTGACATACGCTGAAATTTTGTAAATCCCTTGTAACCAAAGGATTTTCTAATGTTTTTTTGACTGTTTCCTGTCGATTTGTACCCCCCTGTTAGATACGGGGGGTTAAGTGCTGGCGTGGCTATTGCCACACCAGCCAGCAAGATCAGTCCACACCTGCGACTTCCGCTTCGCACGTCGCCTGCGTGGACTGTCTGCTGTTGGATAACTTTTTAATTTCCTCCAAGAAATCATATCCTTTTGGTACAAGGGGAGTATAAAACTCTGATATGACACTTGTTCCTACATCAACATAGCCACGACCTTTGATTCGCTTTAAGAAGAAATCCTTTTGTACGTCACTGCCAAACATCATGCCATAGCCCATTTCAGACATACGACCTAAAGCCACTCTGAAATTAAACTGATCACGGATTCCGTCGCCTAAATATTTTGCGTCTGGACGTTGACAAGCCAGTATTAGAAAGAAGCCAGCTTGACGACCTAACATGACAATCTGTTTCAGCTTATTCATAACTGCGGTGTTTTCTTTTGTTCCCAGCATTTCCATGAAAGCGACGTATTCATCAAAGATTAAGAAGTGTGCCGGGAGACCTAAGTAAGCATAATTTTTGCCAGTCTTATAGTTCTTCATCTGCTTCATTTCCTCACTACGTTTCATCATTTCTTCATAGAATGTTTCAATGCAAGAAAGCAAGTCTTCTTTTCTATAGTAGACATTTGCCATCACAGAACCTAAGTCCGCAAGGTCAGCATTTTTCGGGTCAAGAATATACAGTTTTGAATCTGTATGAAGCAAGGCTTCAATCAGTGTCAGTATAAAGTAAGTTTTACCGCCACCTGTACCACCAGCAATCAACATATGAGGGAGCTTATCATATTCCCACCATACGTTTTTCATTAAGCGAAGTTTACCATCTTTAGCTTCTACTTCATCAATAGAAATACGACTGGCTATGGTGTCATAGAGCAAAGTATATTCCACATAGGAATCCTTTAACTCTTTATCCGTCAGCTCACAGTACAAGCCACTCTCTAATTTCTTTTCCAAGTGTAAGAGTTGGTCTTGATATTTTCCCAGCGTGATTTCCACCCGTATCTGTATCAAGCCATTTTTAAGTCGATAATACATTTTAGGGAAGTAGGTTATCTTTTCCTTTGTACGACCAGCACTATCTTTAAAGAAACCCTCTGTTTTGACCTGTTCAGATTCATACCACTTGTTTTCAAGTATCATCTTTGCCAGTTTTTGACGGTGGTAAAGTTGTTTAACCGTATCATAGCGAACCCTGTTTGAATACAAACGCTACCAGCAAGCAGATAAGAATTGCGACACTGAAACTGATAATTAAATAGGGAATGTCAATCTTATCTGCTTGTGATAGGTTAAAATCCTGCCAGTTGATCTGCTGGATTGTCTTCACATGAAACAGTCCGACAACCAGCAGGAAAACAGGCAGGAGTGACGCTATCGTAAAATGAAAGACTAAATCTTTACCAGATGGGCGAATCCTTTTTACCACGCTGTTTCATGCGAAAAAGTCTCCTTTCTACCTAGCGACTATTTGTCTTGTGTCGGTTCTTTCTTTGCTTGTGGTTGAGCTTTTGAATGAACTAGAATCCTTTGTCAGCACAATATCGTCTGCCTTGATATACCAGTCAACATCTGCTCCTTGATAGGTGGCAGTAGCAACGGTGTCCGCAATGGGATTGATAAGTTCCACCCGTGCGTTATAATCAAACTCTTTCAAAGGCACGCTGGCAGGAATACTTACTTGAATCATGCGTCCTTGTCCTTTGGATTTTTAAGTCATAGGTACGTTCCTTGATTTCATCTGAAACCGACCCGTCTTCATTTTGGATTCTCACTTCACGACGTAGAGCAGAGAATTTCAATTCTCCAAAAAGTCGTGTCTTTATCTAATACAATGCCATTTGCTAATCTCATCATTTTTTTCCTCTCTTTCTTTATTCTTTTATCATGTCGTCAGCATGTAAAAGGTAATTTGTAAAACCACGAGTGCCGATTTTGTAGCCCTCTGCGGTAATACGTGGATTGACTAACTTCACACGTTCCTCAAAGCCGAAATGTTTTTTTCGCCAGCTTCAGCAGGAAGCACCACCACAATATCATCTGCTCTTTGAACATCAGAATAGAGATTATAGCTTCTTGATAAGACAGTTAGCCGTCCGTTGATTCTTCGCTGAACGACTTTATCCTCGCCAGCAAATTCTAAATTGCCGAATGTTTTTTTTCCATGTTGGGAATCACAAATTTAAGTTCCATATTTTTTTACCTATCCTTTCTTTTTTTATTGGCTGAATGAATGTTTGATGGTCTTAAAGAGTGGGGAACGACCTTTTGATTCTTGATTTTTTTGTTTTCATAAGTTCACTTCCTTTCAAAAATCGGGTAAAAAAATAGACACCTCATTTTTTTGAAGTGTCTACCTATTAAATATTCAAATTTTTATTGAAGTATCTTTATATCTTCACTTTTCAAGGATAAATCGTCGTATCAAAGCTCATTCATAAGTAGTAAATTAGTAGTAAATTGAGTGGTTTTTGACCTTGATAAAGTGTGATAAGTCCAGTTTTTATGCGGATAACTAGATTTTTATGCTATTTTTAAATAATGACCACCCCTGAAAAGGGGTGGTTTTCTCTGTGGGTATAACCCTTTGTTACTAACACGCACCTCAAGGCGCTGGCTTTCACATTCGTTCAAGCCCTATTGTATTTTGACGCCCGCTACCCGTTAAACGGGTCTATTTATTTTTTCTTATTCCCGAATGGATTTATATATTCTTTTTGTTGTCAACTTATCCATCGCAATATCATGCGATTCTTGTTCCCTGATGTATTTCCTTATCGTACTTTCATTCAGTCCTACTGTACTTACATAATATCCTTCTGCCCAAAACTTTCTATTCCCATACTTGTATTTCAAGTTTGAATGCATATCAAATATCATCAATGAACTTTTTCCTTTCAAGTATCCCATTATACTTGAAACACTATATTTTGGTGGAATTGACAAAAGCAAATGTATATGATCTGGCATTATGTGCCCTTCTATTATTTCTATTCCTTTATATTTACACAATCTTTGTATTATATTTACTATATCTCGTTTATATTGATTAAATTCAATTTTTCGTCTATACTTAGGGGTAAATACAATATGGTATTTACACAACCACTTTGTATGCGATAAACTATTATGTTTATTGGCCATTATAAAATCATCCTTTCTTTATTTTAGAGCTTGAACTACTCTTATTTTATCAAGAAAGGATGATTTTTCAATTGTTTAACTTTTATCTCGCACCCGCATAGCGGGTGGTTTTTTGTTTCGGAGACTTCGCCTCCTCAACTGGCTTAAGCCATTAATTTAAAAAAATGAGTAGGGCAAATATGCCTTACTCATTTTTTATATCTATGTCTCTATAACCTATAAAGCGCAGCATACATAGTTAATATACTCCCTAATAAACACAGAATACCTACTAATATTGTTGCCTTTCTGTATTTTTTTGTATTTCTAAAGGTAGCTTTTTAAGTCTTTGTTTGTAATTTTAGATCCAGAAAGTAATTCTACACTATTCCTAAATAGTAATTCAAACGATCCGTACAACATACCTACTGTTACTATTATTCCTCCACTTTTCATTGCTACTTTATTATTCGATATTATTATTAAACCTACACCTACCGTTAACAAAGATAATAATATTGTTTTTTTATCATATTTATTCTCCTTATAAAGCGATATATTCGATATAGGGGAGCGAAATATCCTAATTTTATAGTTTTCTCTCAGCCCTCATTCCTAATTATTTATTAAAAAAATAGTATATATTAAATATATTCCAATAACAAATGAGAATAATCCACAACTTAGGGTTGCTGGTCTATATTTAATTTTTTTACTTCTTCCGATAAATTATCTAAATCTTCTTTTTTTAAACCTGAACCCGAAAAATAAATCTATTCGATTTTGGAATACCATATTATATCCTGTGATAAATGACATTATAGCTAATATAGCTACTCCTGATTTTTAACGAATAATTATTTTTCCATAGTTCTTCCTATAACTATCAATAAAATGGAAATCCCTGAAAAAAATTAAAATTTGTAATTTTGACATAGTTATTACCTCCTTAAAATTATAAATAAGAGAAAGAAGCTACATACTTATGCTAATGCTTCATTACTTTTTTTTAAAAATATTTTTCCTTAATATTAGATGAAACCTCATCTAAACTTGATTTTATAATATATTTAACTAATTTTTTTGAATATACAATCCCTTTATTCTCATAAATAAAATCTAAAACATCTTTTTAATTCCGGGAATATTTTTATGTAATAACTTTATTTCTTTATTAATTACTTTACTGTCTTGTATAGCTCCATAACTAATGAATAACCTTGACATAGCGAAAATAGATTGTTCCTCTTCGCCTTCTAAATCATCTACTCTCTCCTCTTTCTTGTATTATATCATCAATAAAAAAACCGTTTCAAGCAATAATATTATAAAATTAAAAAAATCTTTTTACAAAAATACCTATATTTTATATAGTTTCATTCCTAATATAGGCTCGCTACTTTTGCGGGTCTTTTCTCCATTTTAAGGGTAATTAATTAATAAAGTCATAAATTTATGTTATATATTACTAATTACTAATAAATGTCTTTTTTAAGTTAAAGAAAATGAGTAGGGCAAATATGCCTTACTCATTTTTTATTTCATTAGTTCTATTTCTTTTATAGCAAATTCTAACTCATCTAAATCATATTCTTTTGGTAGAATACCTTTAGCTCCGTTATCATATGCTTGGCGTCGATATACTGGTACATGACCCACACTACTACAAATAAGTACATTTGCATCAGGATAACGAGAACAGATTTGTTTAGTAGCCTCTAATCCATCCATAAGAGGCATACAAATATCCATTGTAACTATGTCCGGTTGTATTCTATGATACATTCTTACTGCTTGTTCTCCATTTTCTGCAAAATGACACTTAAAACCAGCTAGTTCAGCTATCTCTGCACCACGACTTCTATAATATGCACTATCATCAACAATTAGTATTGATTTCATTGTTTCTCCTATTTTGCTGTAATAACTAAATATCTATATGGTTCATCACCACGTGATTCTGTTTCAACATTTTTTATACCAGTTAAAGCATTATGAATAATTTTTCTTTCAACACTTGTCATTGGTTCTAATTCAACTGGTCTTCCTGTTTTTTTAGATTTTTTAGCAAGGTTAAGTGCTAATTCTTCTAAAGTTTTCTTACGACTTTCTCTGTAGTCGTCACAGTCTACTTCTATTCTAAAGAAGTGTGAACTGAATTTTTTTAGCGTAATTATTTACTAAAAATTGTAAACTATTAAGAGTTGAACCTCTTTTACCAATAATTAAGCTTGTGTTTTCTTCTGTTTTTATGTTTAATGTAAAATGTCTGTTTCCATCTTCACTAAAGTCTACTGTAGCATCTGGATAACCCATTGCTATTACGATATTTTGTAAATAGCTAACTATTTTATCTTGATTTTTTTACAATATAGTCTTCTCTTTTTGGTCTTTGTTCTTTAACTTCTTCTTTTTTTCAGCTACTGGTGCTTCTTTTTACTTCTGTAGTTTTTTTCAGCTACTGGTGCTTCTTTTTTTCTTCTTTAACAATAACTTTTTTTCTTCTTGTTTTTTTGTTCTTTAACTTCTTCTTTTACTTCAGTTTTTACTTCTTTAACTTCTTTTTCTTCTACTTTTGGCTTATCTTCTTTTTTTAAATTCACTATCCAGTGGAGATAATTTTACTCTAGCTTCTTTTTTTAAATAAACCAAAGATACCAGCACTTCCACCTTCTAAAACTTCTATTTTAACATCTTCTTCTTTTAATCCTAAGTCTGCTAAACCATTTTTTTATAGCCTCATCTACTGTTCCAGCTACATAAATAAATTCTTTTTCCATTTTTAAACCCTCTTTCCTCTATATAATTTTTGATCTTTTTTTAATACGTGGTCAATCGAACTACCAAACTCTAAAAAAATGATAATCCTTTTGCCGCAGGTCTTACTATAATTATAATATCGTAATTTTTTTAAGAAATCTTTCCTTGTCTTAAAACTCTCTTACATATCTTTTTAGTTTATTTCTTTCATGTGCTTTTTCCTAATTTTTTTACTCACAGAAATACCTAAACGCATATGATCTAGTTTATTTTCTTGATAATAAATAACAAACTGTCTATTAGCAAAAGATTGTTTTTTTCTTATTATATTATCAAAAATCTTGACTTTTTTTACTCTATATTCTTTTTTTCATCTTTAAACCTTTCTTAACACTAATATTTTAACAGTTTCTTATAATTTTTTTACAACTATCTTTCTTTAAATTGTCTATCTTGTTTGAGTTATAGAATATTTTTTTCTTTTTACATTTTTAATTTTTTTATAATATGTTTTTAGGTATAATGTCTTCAAAATTCAAGTTCTTTTTGCATACGTTATACGTAATTATTTTTACGCATATCTTTCTAATAACGCAGCAGTTGCGTTAATCATTAGATTTCTTAAATCTGTAAGATGCAAAGAAATCTTATTGAGTAACGTACTCAAGAATATTCCAAGGTTAGGGAGGAATACGACTCTATCCTTGGTTGATATTTACTGTAGGAACTAGGAATTTTTTCATCCTTTCGTCTTCAAAATTCAAGTTCCTTTTGCATACGTTATACGTAATTATTTTTACGCATATCTTTCTAATAACGCAGCAGTTGCACTACTCAGTCAACGCAGCAGTTGCGTTAATCATTAGATTTCTTTAATCTGTAAGATGCAAAGAAATCTTATTGAGTAACGTACTCAAGAATATCCCAAGGATAGGGAGGAATACGACTCTATCCTTGGTTGATATTCACTGTAGGAACTAGGAATTTCTTCATCCTTACGTCTTCGAAATTCAAGTTCTTTTTGCATACGTTGTACGTAAGCATTTCTGCGCATCTTTGATGCTTAAAATGCTAACGTACAACGCAAAAAAGCATCGCCGAAGCGATGCTTTAAGTACTTATATATTAAGCAGAAAGAACTTTTCTTCCTTTAGCTCTACGTCTAGCTAATACATTTCTTCCGTTTTTAGTGCTCATTCTAGCTCTAAATCCGTGTACTTTTGAATGTTTTCTTTTATTTGGTTGATACGTACGTTTCATTTTATCCTCCTCGAGTTTTCTTTAATTCTTAATAGATAGATGTAATAACTGATTTAGTTTAACATATCTAGCTTAATTAATCAAGAATAAACCTTTAAAAATTTTAAAAAATATAGTACAAAAAGTGATATTTATTAAAACCTTTTTTTAACAAATAAAAAAATATATATTAAATAGTTTTTCCACAGATTTAGTTAGTTTTTTTCATAGAATAACTGTTAAAAAAAGTTATGAATATATTTAAAAATTCATTTTCAAAACTAACTGTTTTTTTCCACAGAAATTTATACTTTTTCACAATTTCGCTTAACAAAGTTTTCCACAGTTGTGAATTATGTGTGAAAAAAATATTAAATTCCTTTTCTTATAATATTCTTACCTGTTAAAAAAATTTGTTATTTTTTTCTTTTTGTTTTTTTATAAAAATTTATACTTTTTTTTACGTTTTTTTCACAGATAATTTCTTTTCTTTTTTTTCATAGTTATTAAAAAGTTTTTTTCCACAGACTGTGAATAACTTTAATTTTTTTATTTGGTTTATCTCTTTTTTTATGATATAATTTAGTGTACATTTTTTTAAGGAGGGATTTTTTTGAGTAATTCTAATTTTTTTATGGGAGATTATTCTTAAAGAATTAAAAAGCAGAACTTCCTGCTCAAGTTTTTGAAACTTGGTTTTTTTAGGTGCCTCTATTGATAAAGTTGATTTTTGCTAATAAGATTATCGTAATTACTAGTAAAGAAGCTCTTGTATCTCAATTTATTCATGGAGCTTATGATGCGCGTCTTAAGCAAATATTAAAAAAATACTACTGGTTTTGATTTTTAATATTGAGTATGATTCACTTGATAATAATTTTTGAAATACCTGAAAAAAACCAACTAAAAACAACACCTGCTGCTGAAGATATTATTAGACAGAACTTCTTACAAGGTAATAAACCTTCTGGAGCTCAACACTTTTATCAAAAACAAAGTTTACCTTTAGATGAATATAAAAAGCCTGTAGCCTCTAATAATAATTTTAACAGCAAAAAGAACCCAACACTTAATAAAAACTATACGTTTGATAATTTTGTCGTTGGTGCTGGTAATATATATGCTCATAACGTTGCTTATAACGTTGCTGATTCTCCTGGTGGTATCTATAACCCCTTATTTATCTATGGTGGAGCTGGATTAGGTAAAACACACCTTTTACATGCTATAGGTAATGAAATGGAGAAAAACTTTCCTGAGTTTAAAATAGAGTGCATTTCTTCGGAAAAATTCTTAAATGAGTTTTTAGCCTCTATTAAACCTATGAAAAATAAAAATGATAATGCTGATGAAGATTTCAGACGTAAGTATCGTGATATAGATGCCTTACTTATAGATGATATTCAATTTTTATCTGGAAAAACTGAAACGCAAAATGCATTTTTCCACACTTTTAACGAGCTTCAAATGAACCAAAAACAAATAGTTCTTATAAGTGATAAGTCACCTTCTCAACTTAATGACCTAGAAGATCGTCTTGTTACTCGATTTGAACAAGGTGTTACTACAGATATTACACCACCGGACTTTTGAAACTCGTATGGCTATATTAAAAATATAAATGTACTCAGTTTGATATTGAATTAGATGAAGAGACTCTTATATATATTTCTAATAATGTTTCATCAAATATAAGAGAATTAGAAGGTGTTTTAAAGAGTATTAAATCTATGTCAGCTACAATGAATAAAAAAACCTTCTCTTCATATTGCAGAAGAAATATTAAAAGATGTGAGAAAAAGCTCCTCGTAAAAAAATATTTCACCTGATCATATTATTAATGCTTGTTCTGATTTTTTTATTCTATTAGAAAAGATGATATTCTTTCTTCTACTAGGAAAAAAAGAAGTTGTTCAAGCTAGAAATATAGCTATTTACTTATGTCGTGAACTTACTAATCTATCATTTCCTGCGATAGGTCAACACTTTAATAAGGACCATACTTCTATTCTTTATTCATTTAATAAGATAGCTAAGTTAAATGAAGATGAATTCCCTGATATTTTTTTGAAAACATCTCTATGATTAAAGAAAAGTTAGGTCAAATATAATAGCTGTTAAAAAAGTATTAACCTTTTGTGTTAGTTATTAACAAGTTATTCACAGCAAACTTTACAATTTATTTTTTTAATTTGGGTGGAGTTTTTCCACAGTGTTAACAGCCCTTATTATTATTATTTTTATTTAATATATATTATATATAAGGAGACAAAATGAAATTTACTATAGAAAAATCTGATTTTTTTAGAAGGTCTAAATCATGTTGCTAGAGTTATAGCTCCTAATTCTCTTTTTGAAATTTTTAAAAAGGAATTAAATTAGAACTATCTTCTAACAACTTAGTATTAAAAAGCAAGCGATTCTTTAGTATCTGTTGAATTTATAATAGATGCTTATAAAGATGATAAAGAAATTATAACTATAGAAGAAGAAGGACAAGTAGTATTACCTTCTCGTAATTTTATAGAAATTATAAGAAAAGCACCTACTAATCTTATTGAATTTGAAAGTACAGATTCATTTATTAAAAATTCATTCAGGTAAGAGTGAATTTAATATTAAAGGTTATGATGCAATGGAATATCCAGAATTTCCTGTAATATCTAGAGAAAATAGTCTTAAATTAGAAGCTACAGTATTTAATGATATAATTAGAGAAACAGTGTTCTGTACAGCTCCTAATGATCAAAGACCTATTTTAGAAGGTGTTAACTTCTCATTAAAAAAATAAAATTTTAACTGCGACTGCTACAGACTCTTATCGTCTGAGTAGAAGACAAGTAGTTTTTAAATGATGAAGATGCAGAAAAAGAATTTAATCTAATTATTCCACGTAAAGCTCTAACATACTTCCAAAGAATGATAGAAACTGGTGGAGATGAAGTTGAAATTTTCTATGAAAATAATAGAATAGTTCTTTATTATCAAAATGTAGTTTATACTGTTTTTATTAATAAGTGGAAATTATCCAAATACAGAAAAAACTAATTCCAACTATATTTGAATGTTCATTTACTGCTAATAGTAGAGAGTTTTACAATGCTGTTGATAGAATTTCACTTATGAGCAGAGAAGACAAAGATGATATTATTAAATTAGTAGTAACTGAAGGTAACTTAGAAATTTCTTCACAGGCTAAAGATTTAGGTAGTGCTGTTGAAGAATTACAAGTTAATTCTAAAATTAGAAGATGATAGTTTTGAAATATCAGTATCAGGAAAATATTTAAAAGATGCTGTTTCAGCTATTGCTTCTGAGGAAATCGTAATTAAGTTTTCTGGTGAATTAACTGCGTTTATAGTTCAACCAAGTGATTATCATAGAGATATAATTGAACTTATTCTACCAGTAAGAACTTATTAATAAAAAAATAAAATAGAAGTAGAATGAATAGTTATTAATTGTTTATTCTATCTTCTTTTTGTGAGAAAGATTTGAGAAAGGATATATAATGACAAAAAAATATAAATAAAGTAATTATTATATTAGGTATAGTTTTATTAGGTATGATACTTAGATCGCCTATTACTTCTGTAGGGGCAATATCTGGACCATTAAAAAGCTATCTTAAATATAAATAATACAGTAGTTGGTTTAATAACAACAATTCCACTAATAGCATTCGCTTTATGTAGTCCGGTTGTTAGTAAATTTTTCTGGAAAGTTAGGTTTAGAAAAAAACAGTATTTTTATTCTGCGTTAATTATTGCTATAGGATTAGGTTTAAGATTTTATCTAAATACTTATATGTTTTTCATCGCTACATTTATAGTAGGTGTGGGAATAACAGTAGGTAATGTATTATTACCAGGGATAGCTAAAAAAATATTTCCCAGAAAAATCTAGGAGTTATGACTGGTTTTTATGCAGTTGTAATGAATATAAGTGCTGCTTTTGCTGCGGGAATAAGTTATCCAATAGCTAGTTCTAATATAGGAGGTACTAAATTTTCTATAGGATTAGCTGTTAATATTTGGATAGTTATAGCTATCTTAAATGCAATAGTTTACTTATATATTTCTAGAAAGTCTACTGTAGAAAACGTAGTAACAGAAAAAAATCTGAAGGTATTAGACATTACTTAGGTAGTTTAAAAAAATGTGGACTTTAACTTTTAAGTATGGGGTTACAATCAGCATTATTCTATTGTAGTGTTTCTTGGTTTTCTGAAATAATGATAAGTAAAGGATTTTCTCCAGAAGCGGCTGGATTACTATTATCAATAAGTCAATTTGCACAGTTTCCATCAACATTCTTAGTACCTATATTTGCAGATAAGTTAAAAAATAAACTAATTATTCCTATTTGTATAGTAATAGGATATATTGGATCGCTATTAGGAATGGTATATGTACATGGTAACTTTACATTAATGGCAATCTTAGTAATTATTTTTGCTTTATCTGGAGGAGGATCATTCTCTTATGTAATGTATCTATTTTCAGCAAAAGCAAGAAATGAAAAAGAATCAGCTAATATTTCAGGATTAGCTCAGTCAGGTGGTTATTTACTTGCTGCAATATTCCCTCCACTATTAGGATATATAAGAGATATATCAAACTGGGATGTGGCAATATACATACTAATAATAACATCAGTAGCATTGTTAGTTACATTGATACATTGTAGTTCAGATGGAAATATTATAGAAGATTAAATAATAAAAAAATATCAAGTAAAATAATACTTGATATTTTTTTATTTTAAGTAACTCAATGCTGTTATACTAAGAGATAACTAAAAATATTAAAATGAAAAATGAAGAAAAAAACTATCAAAAAAATTCTATAAAAAAATTAATATTAAAAATATTTGGAATTTAATCAATAAAAATAATGTATTAATTTTAATTAATCAGAAACTCTATTAAAGTTGATATAAAAAGGTTTTAAAGATATATATAACAAAAAAATATAAATAAAGCGTTTTTATTTTTTTAAAGATAGCACTTTCAAAAATATATATAAATTAAAAAGAAAAATAATTAATTTAATATGAAAAATTAATGTCGTAAAAAAACACTTTCTTTTTTTGCAAAAAGCTGTGCTATAATTCAGAGTGTTATGAATAGAAATAGTTTTTCAACTATATTTTTATTTAGAAAACAGTAAAAAAATTAAAATATCTAAATTTATACAAATTAATGGAGGTTTTCTTATGAAAGCGAAAAATAGAAAAGTTGTCTTAATAGGAGCAGGAATGGTAGGGATGAGCTTTGCTTATCAACTATATTCAAGTGGAGTTTGTGAAGAGTTAGGATTAATCGACTTCTTCGCAGAAAAAGCTGAAGGGGAAGCAATGGACTTAAACCACGGGGGAGCTTTAGTACCACCTATTAAAGTAACTTCTGGTGGATATGAGCAATGTGCTGATGCAGACGTAATCGTAATTGCTGGTGGTCTTCCACAAAAACCAGGTGAAACTCGTTTAGACTTAGTAGACAAAAACATTAAAGTTGTTAAAGATATGTCAGAACAAATCGTTGCATCTGGATTCGATGGAGTTATCGTTATCGCATCTAACCCAGTAGACGTATTAACTAATGCTTTACAAAAATTCACTGGATTCCCAAGACATAGAATCGTTGGATCAGGTACAACTCTTGATACTTCAAGATTCCGTTACATGTTAGGAGAAAGATTAAACTTAGCACCAAGCAGTGTTCGTGGATATATCATCGGAGAACACGGAGATACTCAACTTGCAGCTTGGAGTAATGTTTTCGTATACGGTAAACAATTTGATAAATTCTTAGAATCATCTAACTACACTAAAGAAGATTTTGCAGATGTTGAAGAAAAAGTTATGCGTGCTGCATACGAAGTTATCAACCGTAAACGTGCTACTTACTACGCAATCGGTATTGCATTATTCACAATCGTTAAAGCTATCTTACGTGACGAAAACGTAGAATTAGCAGTAAGTGGATACTGTGATGGACACTATGGAATCGATGGATTATACATCGGTACTCCTGCAATCGTAGGACGCGAAGGTGTTCGTGAAGTAGTAGAATTAGACTTAACTGAAGAAGAAACAGCTAAAATGCAACATTCAGCTAAAGTTCTAAAAGAAACTTTAGAAAAAGCTTATGCTTCTTTAGAAAACTAATAAAATAAAATTTGGGGAGTTAGGTTACTCTTATAAAAAAAGGAGTAATCTAATTCTCCTTTTTTTATTTTAGTATAGATATAATAATAGATATTAATTTTTTTATATTTTTGTATAATGAAAAATAAAAAGAAAAATGAAAAAAATCTTATATTCATTACTAGACTTTTTCATAGTAAATTTGTTAAAAATATGAATGTAATGAAAAGGTTTTAATTCTTGAAAAAAAGTAAAAAAAGTAATGATAGATGTAAAGGAGAGAAGAAAATGACAATAACAATATACGATGTTGCAAAAAGAAGCAAAAAGTGTCGATGGCTACTGTTTCGCGTGTTGTAAATAACAACCCTAATGTTAAAGAAGATACAAGGTTACGTGTTCAAGAAGTAATTAAAAAAATTAAAATATACACCTAACGCAGTAGCGAGAGGACTTGCTAGTAAAAAAACAACTACAATAGGTATTGTTTTTACCGGATATTGCTGATTTATCTTCTGCAGAAATAGTAAGTGGAATTGAGTCTGTTGCTAATATGTATAAATATAATATAATTTTAGCAAATTCTAGTGATGATAAAGAAATTGAGAAAAATATTTTTTTGCTTCATTTGTAAGTAAACAAGTAGATGGTATTATTTATTTAGGGCGTTCACTATCAGATAGTTCTAAAAAAATATTTACAAGATATTCAAATTCCAGTAGTACTAGCTGGTAATTTAGGGAGTAGATTCTGAGTTTTATTCTGTTAATATAGATTATGAAAAAAGCATCATTCGAAGTAACTAAAAGAATTTTTTTAGAAAAAAAGGTG
>BNJU01000741.1_pt1:0-22500 | contig 97561 bp, 107 predicted proteins | sample 8539281 | NCBI WGS metagenome assembly BNJU01 (sample SAMD00202456, study PRJDB9452) | human saliva metagenome | isolation source: human saliva | place: Japan | reverse complement strand
AGCGAAATTCCTTGTCGGGTAAGTTCCGACCCGCACGAAAGGCGTAACGATTTGGGCACTGTCTCAACGATGGACTCGGTGAAATCATAGTACCTGTGAAGATGCAGGTTACCCGCGACAGGACGGAAAGACCCCATGGAGCTTTACTGTAGCTTGATATTGAATTTTGATGCAGTATGTACAGGATAGGGTAGGAGCCTGAGAATCATGCACGCCAGTGTATGAGGAGGCGTTGTTGGGATACTACCCTTGCTGTATTGAAATTCTAACCCTCGGCATAGAAGACCGGGAGACAGTGTCAGGTGGGCAGTTTGACTGGGGCGGTCGCCTCCTAAAAGAGTAACGGAGGCGTTCAAAGGTTCCCTCAGAATGGTTGGAAATCATTTGCAGAGTGTAAAGGCACAAGGGAGCTTGACTGTGAGACTTACAAGTCGAGCAGGTGCGAAAAGCAGGACTTAGTGATCCGGTGGTTCCGCATGGAAGGGCCATCGCTCAACGGATAAAAAGCTACCCTGGGGATAACAGGCTTATCTCCCCCAAGAGTCCACATCGACGGGGAGGTTTGGCACCTCGATGTCGGCTCATCGCATCCTGGGGCTGTAGTCGGTCCCAAGGGTTGGGCTGTTCGCCCATTAAAGCGGTACGCGAGCTGGGTTCAGAACGTCGTGAGACAGTTCGGTCCCTATCCGTCGTGGGCGTAGGAAATTTGAGAGGAGCTGTCCTTAGTACGAGAGGACCGGGATGGACATATCAATGGTGTACCAGTTGTCACGCCAGTGGCATAGCTGGGTAGCTAAATATGGAAGGGATAAGAGCTGAAAGCATCTAAGCATGAAGCCCCCCTCGAGATGAGATTTCCCACGGATATTAAGACCCCTTGAAGACGACAAGGAGAATAGGTTAGGAGTGTAAGTGTGGTAACACATTCAGCTGACTAATACTAATAGGTCGAGGACTTAATCAAGTGAAGTTCTTTTAAGTAAAGTGTTGACAAAGGAATAAATGATGATATAATAGATGTATGAAGTTTTCGTCTGGTGGCGATAGCGAAGAGGACACACCTGTACCCATACCGAACACAGAAGTTAAGCTCTTTAGCGTCGAATGTAGTTGGGTTTACGCCCTGCGAGACTAGAACGTTGCCAGGCAATAGTGACCTTCCTTTTGGAAGGTCTTTTTTTTATCAATAATATATAGATATCCCTCCTTACTAGATAGTATCTAATAAGGAGGGATTATATGTTTATTTTTTAGTTTGATGTATATGTGGGCTTCTCACGGCTGGTTTTATTTCACCCATAATTGAATATATATGAGTATCTGTTGATAATAGTGCATGTCCACATGGTGCTTCAAAGTTTATTTCGTCTAGTTTAGACCATGTATTATTCTTAAGGTTATAAACTAATTCGTGTTTATTCCATTTAAATTCTTCTACAGGGCGTCTAAAGTAAGCATCACGATATTTTGCATGTTCTTCACCTGTAAGAGTACTTAGATTAAATACTGCGTCTTTCCAAACGTCTTTATCAAAGCCTCCTATAACTAATAACTCATCGTCATTTAGTTTACACCAATCGGCACCTAATAATGAATATTCATAGCTATCTATTATTACATCTGCTAGTTTAGTCCAAGTTTTTTCTTTAAAGTCATATTTATACCCATTACTATAAGTTACGGCAGCACCGCCACCATATACAATTAGTGAGTCATTGTGAACATAACTTAAAGCTTGTGAGCGTAATTCCCCAGGAAATTCTGTTTCAACTTCAAAAGTTTTTGTTTCTAAGTCATATGAATATAGTTTATTTGTATTTTTTTCCATTTATAGATCCTATACCAAAGTAAAGTTTATTGTTATAAACTTCAGCTATAGTATTTTCTACAGTTAGAGGTAATGTTCCAATAATATTGATATTTAATTTATTATTTTTTTATTGTTAATTCTAATATATCAGATGAAGATTCATTTTTATTTGCAATATAATATAATTTATCTTTATAGTTAGCACTAGGACCATAAGCTAGTGGATAATCATGTTGAACTTGATCTAGTAATACATGTTTATTATCTTTTATTTCATATAAATAGATGTCTTTATGCGTTACTTTAATACCACCATCTACTGGTAAACCACCAGGAAAGTTAGCGCCACCACCAAAGATAATCTTATTATCGATTACACCTTTTAAAAGTCCTGCAGTTCCAATATTTTTTTCATAACCTGCTTGAGGAGCAACTACTCCAATTTTTTTCCCATTGTAATTTATACATAATGTACCTCCCTAAAATTTTTATAAAAACGTTTACATTACTATGGTAAATAAAATGCTACAAATTGCAGCATTCTATTATATTTAATTTCTAAAATCAGCTTCTTTATCTACTAATACATAAACACTTGGGTGTTTTTTCAATACAGTACAAGGAATACTTTCATCTATAATATCACTGTCTATTAGATTTTTAATGGCAGATTGTTTTTCTTTACCAAAAGCTAATAAGATAATGTGTTTAGCTTTCATAATATCGTTAATTCCCATAGTAACAGCTTGTTTAGGAACTAAATTCACATCATTATTGAAGAATCTTGAGTTTGCTTTGATAGTTTCTTCTTTTAAATCAATAACGTGTACGCCACTGTTAAATGGTGTTCCTGGCTCGTTAAAACCTATGTGACCATTTCCACCAAGACCAAGTATTTGGACGTCTATAGTAGTGTTATTTAGCTCATTTTGATAGTTTTCTAATGCTTGCTCTAAATTTTCAGCACTAGTATCTGGAACATGAGTATTGTTTTTATCTATATCAATATGATCAAAGAGATTTACATCCATAAATTTATGGTAACTTTCTGGGTGATCATAGCTAATACCTACATATTCATCTAAATTATAACTTTTTAATATTTTTTTATAACTAAAGTTTCCTTCTTTATGGTCTTTAATCATTTCTTCATAAAGATCCGTAGGTGTAGAACCAGTAGCTAGACCTAATGTAGAATTTTCATTAATTAAACTTTTTAAAAATTTTGTATGCTTCTTTAGAAGCTTCTTTTTTTGTTTCGAATACTAAATATTTCATAAATAAAAACTCCTTAAATTCTTAAAATTAGTCTTTTTAAATACTTCTTTACCACGTGAAAAAGTACTTAATACTTCATAATCTGAATTTATAACTACAAAATCGGCATCATATCCAACTTTTAATTTCCCTTTTCTATCTCCAAAACCAAGCATTTCTGCCGGATTTTTTGTACAAGAGTTGATCGCAGATTCTACAGGAACAAGAGCATCTTCGATAAGAACTCTTAAACCATCGATAACACGAAGAGTAGAACCAGCTAAGCGACCATCATCACGATGTGCACTACCATCTTCATATATTTCCATATTTTCACCACCAAAGATGTAAGAACCACGTCCACAACCTTTAGCACAAAGTGAATCAGTAATCATAATACCATGATGTCTACCTTTAGCTGTAAAATAAGTGTTTAAGGCATCAGTAGTAGAGTGAATACCATCACAAATAACTTCACCATATACATCATGAGCACGTAAGGCAAAACCAACTTGGCCACCATCACGATGATGAAAACCTACCATACCGTTATAAACATGTGTTTGAGAACTTGCACCATTAGCAAATGCTAAATAACTTTCTTTATAATTACATGCAGAGTGACCAAGACTAACGCGAATACCTTGACTAACTAAGTATTTAGTTAATTTGTAATCAACATCTTTTTCACAAGCAATAGTAATTAATTTTATTAAATTATCACTAGCTTCTTGGAATTTTTTAAATTGTTCAACACTTGGAGTTTGAATACAGCTAAGAGGTTGAGCACCGCGCTTTTTCTGCATCTAGATATGGCCCTTCAAAATGAATTCCTAATATTTCAGAGCCTTCATAACCTTCACGATAAACTTTCGCAACATTAGCTACAGCTTTAAGAAGAACTTCTTCAGTTTGAGTAATAGTAGTAGGTAAGAAAGACGTAACTCCTTCACTCGGTAAATTTTTTGTCCAGTTACGTAATCCTTCTTCTGTAGCATCATTTGTGTCATAACCATAAGCTCCATGTGTATGTATATCTATAAAACCAGGTAGAACACGATTACTACCAAAATCATAATCAACTTTATCGAAGTGATCATAATCATAAACAGCAACTATTTTATTATTTTCAACTTCTAAAAATAAGAGGAAGAAATTGGCTACTTGACCAAACTTTTTTTACTTTTAATTAACATAATAACACCCCTTCTATTGTGGAAAAATACTCTAACCTCACAAAAAAATCATTTACTATTAAAATTTAATGTGTTAAATTTTTCCCTTTATACTTATGGTAACACAAGAAAAAGTAGTTTTGTAAAGTAGAAAAAGTAAATGTTTTCAAAAAAAGATTAAGGAGAAAAATTAAAAAGAAAAAGAAAAAAATATTATAAAAAAACATAAAAACTAACCTTATAAGATTAAGAAATAATTAATTTTAATTTATTAAATTATTAGATTAGGGTTATCCCTATAGGTATCAAAAAAATATAAAATTAAGAAATTTTAATTATTAAATCAATTATACTTATTTTATAAACAGCAAAAATATAGAAAATATATAAATAGCTATAATATTAAGTCTAAAATAGTATAAATTTAATAAAATACCCTCTTGACTTTAAAAAAATAAGAGGTCTATAATAATATATGGAAATAAAGATGGTTTTTCAGTGAATTATCTTTATTTTAATTTATTTATGTGAAGGATAGAGCAATATTATGGATAAGAAAAAAACTAACTTTTCTTGGTGTAATAATAACTATTGGGATTATCTTTGGTGATATAGGGACATCAGTTCTATATGTAATGAAATCATTTGTTAAAAACAGTGATGGAGCACTAAATGAAATGTTAATCCTGGGGTTTGTTAGTTTAATATTTTTGGGTAATGACTTTACAAACAACAACTAAATATGTATTAATAGCACTAAGAGCAGATAACCATGGTGAAGGTGGAGTATTTTCACTTTTTGCATTAATAAAAAATAAAACGAGAAAAAGCGTAGTATTTTTAGCAATGTTAGGAGGAGCTACATTACTAGCTGATGGTATAATAACACCAGCTATAACAGTAACTTCTGCAGTAGAAGGGCTACACGATATTTTTCCAAAATTAGAAACTAATGATGTAATAGTAATGGTATTACTTATTTTTTTATTTTCATATTCTCATTTCAACGTTTTGGAACTAAAAAAATAGGATCGCTATTTGGTCCAATAATGAGCTTATGGTTTTTATCATTATTATTTTGGGGAGGTCGACAAATACTTGCCAACCCAACTATTTTAAAAGCATTAAATCCTTATTATGCATATAATTTACTAGTAACACAACCAGGTATTTTCGTTCTATTAGGAGCGGTATTTTTATGTGTATCTGGGGCAGAAGACTTATATGTTGATTTAGGTCATTGTGGTAGAAAAAATGTTAGAATGGCATGGACACTAGTAAAAATATGTTTAGTAGCCAATTATTTTGGACAAGCAGCATATTTACTATCGGATAAATTTGACGCAGGAAAAAATCCATTCTTTGCGATAGTTCCTGATGAATTTTTAGTATTGCAAGTACTATTAGCGACACTTGCGGCAATTATAGCTAGTCAAAGTTTAATTACAGGATCATTTACATTAATTTCAGAGGCGATAAAATTAAACTTATTCCCTAAATTAATAATTAAATATCCTACAGAGTTAAAAGGCAAGTATATGTAGCAACGGTAAATATTATACTGTTTATATGTAGTAGCTCAGTAGTATTATTCTTTAAAACAAGTAGTAATATGGAAGCGGCATATGGACTAAGTATTAGTATAACGATGTTTGTAACGACAATACTGTTATCAATATATTTATTCAAAAATTAAAAAAATAATAAAGTAGCTTCAATAATATTCTTATTATTCTTCGGAGCAGAAGAACTATTATTCCTATTTGCGAATAGTTTAAAAATTTGTTAATGGTGGGTATATAACTGTTGTTATAGCGTTATTTATCTTCACAATAATGTTTATTTGGCATAAAGGAACAGAGATTAAAGAAAGAGAATCACAATATTTAACAGTAGATAATTATAAAAAAACAATTATTACAGCTAAGTAGTGATAAGAGTATTCCTAAATATGCGACTAACTTAGTTTATTTAACAGGTGCAAAAAAAGAAGAAGATGTCGATTATGCGGTATTATATTCAATTTTAAATAAACAACCGAAAAGAGCTAATGTTTACTTCTTTGTTCATATAAATGTTTTTAGATAAACCTTATAAACGTGAATATAAAGTAACAAAATATAGCGATAAAAAAATATTCAAAATTACTTTTTAATCTAGGTTTTAGAGAACACCAACGAATAAATATGTTTATGCATCAAGTAATAGCTGATTTATTAAAAAAATAAAGAGTTAGACTTGCAACCGACTAAATATAATTTAAAAAGGTAAAGTAGAAACAGTTGAGGGATTTCGATTTGTATTAATAAATGAAGTATTAGGTAACAATAATGGTTTATCTTCATTTGATACTTTCATTATGAGTTTAAGATTAAAAATTAAAAACGTATAACAGTAACTCCAGAAAAAAATGGTTTGGATTAGATACTAGTGTTACAACAAAAAGAATCAGTACCGCTAAATGTAGTACAAACAAAAAGTGAAAAAAATTACAAAGAGTATATTAAAATAAAATTTCCTATGTGAATTAGAAGCATAGGAAATTTTTTTATAAAGAATAAGAGAATAAGAAAAATCAATATAAAATTTATGAAAACATAATATAATATATTTTCAAATAAATTAATAAGTTACGTAAAAACTAGAAATAAAAGAAATTCTTTATTTTTATTAAGTACATTACCATAAAAAAATAGGTATTTTATTATTTTATATAAAAAAAGTGTTGATATTTTTACTTTTTTTATTTGGTAAAATCATAGGTATATAAAATCTTTAATAAAAAAAGATTTTTTTAAAAAAATAGAGAGGAAATTATATTTATGAAGAAAAAAATATTTATTCTATAAGAAAAATCGAAATTAGGAGCGGTGTCGACTAAAAATAGCGGCAGTGACTTTTTTTAATGTTGGCAGGAGGTGTAGCAGTATCTGAGTTAAATACTACTACATATGCTGCTGAAACAATACAAAAATAAAAAAATGAAGAAAGAAAGATAGAAAGTCCTGTTGAATATAAAGGCGATGTAACAAAAAGAAGTAGGTTATAAAGAAGTAAAAGTACAAGGAAATGATGGAAAATTTACATTAAAAAAATAATGGTAATGAAAGTATCGCAGAAAGAGTAGAACCTACTAAAAACAGAAGTGGTTTTAGGGACGAAACCAAAAAGTAGAAAAAAAGAAATAGAAAAAAAGCGAAAAATAGAATATAAAGTAGATGATGCTAAGGAATATGGAGTAGAAGAAGTTGTAAAAAAACCAAAAGACGGAGAAAAAAACAACGACAACAACGTATAAAAATAGTTACAAAAACCAAAAAGTAAAATTAAGTGAAAAAAATAGAGAAAATGCTTAATTCTGATAATTATATGTATACAGATGAAAAGTTTTATTCTATAGATAACTCAAAAGAATTACCAAGTGATAAAATAGTAATAGATAAATTATTTGTCGCTATTCCTGAAAAAAACAAAAACATAGGTGAAAAAAACCCGGAGTAAGAGAATTAATACAAACAGGAATACATTTAGTAGAAGAGGGAAACTAAAAAGATAAGTATATTACCCCAGAGATGATGGATCCAAAAAAATCCCGATATAAGAGAAATAAAAAGAAGTTATTATACATTCGATGATAAAAAAGACAGAAGAAGACTATGGGGTTAAAGAATATGATTATGGTAAAGATAAAGATTTCTATAGTGTATTATTAAACGAAAGTTATGATGGACTAACGATGTTATCTGGTGGACATTATTTAACAAATGAAGTACTTAGAGAATTAAATGAAGATAAATCAGTTGAACGTTATTTTTGCAAAAACATATTATTACAGAAAGTATGTATGCAGATGCAAAAAGCTAATTATCAAAGATTACAGTTAGCAAAAAGAAAAAAATTAGGTGAATTAACAGAAAGACAAAAAAAGAACTTGTAGAGTATGCAGAAAGAGCATTTAATAGTATAACTCAACATTACAATAATATAAATGGTTATAGCGATAAATTAAATATTACATATGAAGGGAATATTCCAGATAGTGTAAAAAGAAGAATTTGAAAAAAACAATTATTGAAATTACCTTATGAAATTAGAAAGAATTTGGTACAACTAACAGTCACAACTAATGAATTAAAAGCAAACCGAACATGCGAAAAAAATAATAATAGATCTTTAATAGGGCTAGCATATAATTATTATAAAAAAATATTTCAAAAAAATATGATGAAAGTAGAAAAGTAGATATACCAACAGATAAAGGAAAAAAAGAAGAATTAAGAAAAATTAAAAACAACCTGAAGCTTTTATTAGATAATTTAATGCACGAAATATCACATGTGATTGATACAGCAGGTGGTTTAGGTAGTCAGTTTTACGGCTTTGATGGAATAAAAAGGATTTGGAATAGTAACTTCACAAGAGTCACCATTTAGATTTTCGAGTTCAAAAGAATTTGACGATGTCTACACTAAATATTTTAAAAAAATGAAATAAATTATAAAAAAATTATTACAGAACATCTAAGGAAGAGGCTTTTGCTGACTCTCTAGGTGAATATATAAATAAAAAGAATTTATGGTGTTCCTTATACTAGATATAAGAATATAGATGGTGTTGAATATCTATTTACAGATAAAAATGATCCTAATTATGCTACAGCAACAACACCAGTAGACAAAGCTGAGTATTACTTTGCGAATCTGTACAATAAACTATTCGAACAACCTACAGAAGCAAAAAGTAGTAGTAGATACAATTAAAAGAAACAAATACTCAAGTACAAAATGGTTTAACAATATTAGGGACAAAACCAACAGAAGAAAGAAATGTAATTCGTTATGAAACTGAAGTGAAAAATGATAATACTTTAGAAAAAGGACTGAGAAAAGTAGTTCAAGCAGGAGTCAATGGAGAAATATTAAAAATTACTTCTTATGCATTAGCAAATAAAGAAACAGGAGAGTTATCTTCAACAACTACTGAAAAAAAGTAGTAAAAAGAGATGATAAAAGAAGTAGTGTTGTTAGGAACAAAAGAGGTAGAGAAACCAAAAGAAGAAGTAAAACCAGAAGAAACTAAACAAGAACAACCAAAAGAGGAAGTAAAACCAGAAGAATCTAAAGAAGTTGAACAACCAAAAGAAGAAGTAAAACCAGAAGAACCAAAAGAAGTTGAGCAACCGAAAGAAGAAGTAAAACCAGAAGAAACTAAACAAGAACAACCGAAAGAAGAAGTGAAACCAGAAGAAACTAAAGAAGAACAATCAAAAGAGGCAGTTCAAACGGAACAACCAAAAGAAGTAGAAAAAAATAAAAAGATACTTCAAATAAAAAAACAAGAAAAAAACAGTAAAATCAGCAAAAAAATAGCTAAAAATACAAAAACATAAACTATATGTAGGAAGTAAAAAAATTACCGAATACAGGAGAAACTTCAAATTCAGCTATGTTAATAGGGTTGGTATCACTAGCGGTAGCAGCTAGACTAAAAACAAAGTAAAAAGTAAATAGGAGAAAAAAATTTAATTACACTTTAATTATAGCTTTAACTTTATGTAAAGTTGTGCCTATATAATAATAAACATAACACACATAAAGATTATATTCTAAGACAAAGTGGTTAAGGAAATAATTTTTTTAAAAGTTAAAATATTTTTCATAATATACGGCTCATCGAAAGATGGGCCTTTCTCCTGTTAAAAGAGAAAAAAATGAATGTATAATATATACAAGAAGGTGAAAAGATGAATATTAACTTTACAAGTAGTGCTGAAGAGTATTTACAAAAATAGATTAAAGAATAAGAATATAGTAGACTATAGATTTATATTAGATTATACAGATGGGCAAAGTCCATATAACGATGATATGATAGGTTGTCACTGCCAAGATTATACAAAGTATAGATTGTTGATAGTTTTAAAAAAACGATAATAATATTGATGAAGAAAAAGTATGATAAGAGCTTTGAAACAAATTTAGGAGAAATTAGATATCCTTCATTTTATGAAATGATGTTAGACAAAGATAACCTTATTGATTATCTACCAAACAGCTATGGTTTATATTTAAAAAAAGTGAAGCGGGAATAATAACACCGCAGGTAAAACTATTAGAAATAGAGTATTAATACTCTATTTTTTTATGAGTAAGTATGATATAATGATGATGAACAAAAGAATAAAAGTAGGTTAGAAAAATGGAGAAATTAATAAAGATATTATTAAGTATGATTTGTTTAACTGCTTTGACATTGTATGGAGAAAAAGCAGAAAGTAGAACAAAACCAAAAGACTCAATATATATTAGAAAAAGTATGAAGATAAAAAGCGATGAAGAAAAAAACGAAAAAAATAAGACAAGCTGAAAAAAAGATTAGTCAATCATGTGATTAAAGATTATAAGTTGAGAAATAATGAGAAAAATAAACAAAAATTAAAGTAGTTGAATATAAAAAAAGTTTTAATGACTGATGCATGGAGAACAGATGCATGGAGAGGCATAATAGAATTAAATGATAAATATAGAATTGTATTTAAAGATGAAGGAATAGGTGAATATATTTATAAAAACAAGTTATAATAAGGATGAAATAAAGAATTATTTCGTTACTTATAATGAATTTAATTATATAGATATAGAATATTATAAATAAGGTATTGAAAAATCTACCCCTAAAAGCTAGAAGTTTTTAGCTTTTAGGGGTATTTGTTTGTAAATAAATTTATAAAGAATAGTTTTCTATTATTTTTTTGTTTTCTTCTTGCTGCTACACCAGTCAAAGCAAGAGCTCCAAGACCTGCTGCAAGAGTAGAACTATCAGTTACCCCAGTATTAGGTAATGTTTTTTTAGTTACTATATGCTTAGGTGTTGGCTTATGAAGAGGTTCAGGCTTAGGCTCAGGTTTAGGTTCAGGTTTAGGTTCAGGTTTAGGTTCAGGCTTAGGTTCAGGTTTAGGTTCAGGCTTAGGCTCAGGTTTAGGTTCAGGCTTAGGCTCTGGAGCTGGTTCAGGTGTTGGAGTTAAAACTGCAAGGTAGAAAACTATATTATTACCTTGACTATAACTATAAGGTACACCATCTTTAATTGAAGACACAACATCGTTAATAGGAGAGAAGATTAATTTACCATTAGACTCAGTTAATGGAGTAGTAACATCTTGTGTTTCTATTTTATTAGACTTGTCTCCTTTAGTGTTAGTAATTTTTTCTACAGTAGCATTTTGTAATGTAAGAACTTTAGAAATAAACTCATAACCTGAAGGTAAATCAGGTAAAACTGTATCTGCTGCTTTTGTAGCATCTGTTTTAATTATTTTTAGTAGTTTTATCAGTAGCCTTATCAACATATTTAATCTCACCTAAGCTAGAGTAGTAAATCTCTTGGTTTATTTCAAGGTTTTCTAGATCAGCTACAACTGCAGGCACTTATTTTTTTGAATAGTCATCTTTATTTGTAGTTGTAGTTACAATTACTTCGGAAATACTAATATTAGATGTAGTTGATTCTGCAGTAGGAACGGTAGATTCCACTGCTGCATGAGTAGTATTTTCTACTGCATAAGAGCTAGTACCGTTAAGAGCAAAAGGCGAAGAAAAACACCTAGAGCAACAGAAAAAAATACCAAAGGTGTATTTTCTAATCGAAAAATTATTAATTTTATTATAATATTTTTTTGTTACAAACCTTAAATAAATAATAAAAAAATATGATATTATTATGATATTATATAAAAAAATACTTAAATTATAGCACGTTAAGAAAAAAATTTTTTTATATGAATATTTATAAAGTATTAAAAAAACTAAAACTAATAGAATGGATAAAGACATTAATTTATAATTTTTCACGTAAGGTTAACCTAATAAAAAAATTAATATAATTTTTACAAATTAAAGAATTAAAAAAATTTTTTTAAAAAAATTTTTAAGTATATTTAAGTTTTAGATTTACAACTTTAAATATATCTGGTATAATTATGGCGTGAAATTAAAATATTATTATATAAGGAAGGTTATAATAAAATGAAAAAAACAAACAAATCAAGAATGGCATAAATCAAAGAGACAATAGATTTAGCATTAGAAAATTTAATGTCGGGGTTGCTAGTATAGCGGTATCTTCTGTAGCAGTAGCAGGTATAATGTTTTTAGGAAATGAAAATTTAGCTCACGCAGCAGAAGGTAATACAGAATTTAATGGAACAGGTTCAGAAAATTCAACAGTAGTGGAGGCAACGCCAAAAACTACTTCTGGAGTGCAAGTAGAACCTAAAACTACTTCTAGAGCACAAGCGGAGCCAAATACTGTTTCTGGAGTGCAAGCAGAACCTAAAACTACTTTTAGAGCACAAGCAGAGCCAAATACTGTTTCTGGAGTGCAAGCAGAACCTAAAATTACTTCTAGAGCGGCAGTAGAGCCAAATACTGCTTCTGGAGTGCAAGCAGAACCTAAAATTGCTTCTAGAGCGGCAGTAGAGCCAAATACTGCTTCAGAAACATCGACAACTTCAAGAGAAAATACGGTGAGTTTACAAGGTCATCTTGTTGGAAATAAGAAAGAATATAATGTAGGAGATCAAATCATTTCTACATTTAGGTTAGATGTGTCTGCACCTTCAAAATTAGAAGATGGGTCTTATATTTTAGTGGATTTACCAAAAAATGAACCAATTACTAATGTACAGTTTGGATCTGCTTTAAAAAGTTGAAAAAAAGTGAATGATACACAATATAAACTTTATACTGGAGAAATACCTAGTGGTTCGTTTGCTAGCTTTTAATATAAATTATAAATTTGATAAATATAGAACAGGACGCAACTCACAAACTACAATTTCAGCACAAATATTTGATAAGAATGGTGCGGCTATTAATCCAACTACCTCTACATCTGCTAGTGTAACTAATACAAATAAGAGTGGTTATGCAAATATAAGTGTTGATAGTGAAAGTGGTGCTAGAAATTTATCTTTATTTAGTACTAATGCTCCTGGGGATTCTATCGATGAAGCTAAAAATAAAGAGTTGGTTTTAAAATTAACTACATCTAATAAAGAGAATGCAGCAGTAAATAAAATTGCTCATGAAGTAACGTTGCCTAATGGTGCAGTTTTATCTCCAACATCTATAAATGTTGGTTGGACTCAAGATGGGAATATCGCTCGTTATACAAGAGAAATAACAGATGCAAAACCTGAGTTCAATGAAGGGAACAATACTAGTGATGATACGCTTCGTATAAATATGCGTCAGGCAGGTACATTAGAAGAGTTTTTAAAAGGAAAAGAGTTTACTTTCACAGATAATGTAACTTATACTGATAAATCTGGAGAAACAAATACAAGTCAAGGTACAACTTCACTAGTAGTGAAAGCTGTGAATCCGTATAAAAATAATGGATCAGGAGATAATCCGGATGTGGCAGGAACTCAACCACCATTAGTAATTAGTAATTTTACTAATGAACAGACTCAAGAAAATAGAGTAAACATTGCAGTTCCTGGAGTTAATAAAGAAACAGATGATAAGAGAATTATTGTTTTCTGGAGAAGTGTAGATACACCAACAAAAGTTAAAGAAGTTGAATTAACAATTGATAGTGATTTTGATCAGAAGAGATCTATTGAATTCTATGGTGTTTGGAATAAGAAAGGAGCTTATGCAGCTTGGTATGCACCAGACAGTCTAGGAACTAGTAATATTTTTGAAGTATATACGGTAAATGGTACAACAGAAACAAAACTTGGGGAAATTGCCTTTAAGAAAGACGGGGGAACGTCTATAGATTTACCTGAAGGAACAACTAAAGTTTTATTAAGACCAAAAGGTGATATGACATTTACAAATGATACACTTAGTCAAGCGGGAATTTATTTACATCAAGATTTAAATGGTTTAGAAAAAGCTAAACAGATGGTAGCGGAAGGAAAAGAAGCGAAAAGTATTGTTACTGCAAAAGTAACTACTCATGATACAAATGTAGTAAATACAAGTGTTTCAAAAACTATTTTAGCAGATGCAAGAACGGCCTTAAAATTAGAATCACGAACTGAAAAGGTAGAAACAGTTTTAGCTGGTAATAAAACACAGACTTTAAGTTCTGCGATAGAAGCTTATGATTATTCGCCTGCAGGATTAGGAAATCGTGTTTATAATACAATTACATCTCACAAAGCAACTACCGATAAAAAATTAGATTATCTTGGAGCAAAAAATGCTAAAATTATTGTAGAATTGCCAGATGGGTTTAGTTATGCAGGGGATAGTCCACTTGTAACTAAAGATGAAAATTATCAAAATACTGGGAAACGTGTATTAATTATTGATCCGAAAGATTCAAATACCCGTATGAATGTAACCCCAGATTTAGAATTTAATGTGGCACAGTGGGTTCCAACAGGAAGTTATCGTTTGAAATATACATTAGTTTGGGATGAAAGTAAGTTCCTTCATGGATTGAATCCAAATGATGACTTTGATGGAGATAAGACAATTACTAATACTTCAACTTTTACTTATGAAATTCCTGTAAGTAATACGTCAGCTACACGATTACATGTTGATGTAACTGATAAAACTAACAAACGAGAAGGGTACACTACATCACTAAAAAATTTAGCTCCAAAAGCAGATGTGACATATCGTTTTACATTATCAAATAATGATAATTCAAAATTGTCAAATAATGAGGTACTTGTGACATTACCTAAAAAAGGAGATAAGAATATTGTTGATACTGGGATTGCTCGAAACTCTCAATTTGATGTGATTGCCACAGGAGAGGCGATAGCACCCGATGGATGGACTACATATTATTCAACATCACCAATTGTTGGTAATGCAACTGAGGTTGCTAAGGTAACAAATTTAACGGCAGATCAAATCACAGACTGGAGCAAAGTTACAGCGGTTAAGTTTGTTTCAAATCAAGGGACTACGTTGAATCCAGGATTATCAAATGAATTTTTACTACCAGCAAGAATTGATAATGATGCTCAAAATAATCAAGTAGCAAATATTACGGCTGCAGCAAAAATTGATACGGACACAATTTACAACGAAGCGAATACAGCTTCTGTTTCAATTAAAACAGAAGATATTAAAAATGGAGTTGTAAAAATCGCATATGAGGATACGCAAGGGAATACAATCAAACAAACGATAACAGCTATTGAAAAAAGAGCGTATTCAAAAGATTATAATGTAGATTTAGAAGAATATCATCCTAAAGTATTGACAGGTGATGATGGTATAGAGTATAGATATGTGAGTGTTAAGAAATCTTCAGCTCCGGTTGAAGGACAGATTAATAGTCCAGAAATTACAGTTACATATGTCTACGATACAGTATACAAAAATGTTCCAGAAGAAAAAGAAGTAACAAGAACAATAAACTACCTAGAAAAAAAGGAACAAACAAAGTCCTAAAAAGATCCAGTAGTTCAAAAAGTAAAACTAACAAGAACAAATAAAGTAAACAAAGTCACAGGAGGAGTGACAGAAGGTGATTGGACAGAAGGAAGTTGGGAAAAAACACCATCAGGAATGATAGAAAACTATAAAGCTCCAAGCATCGAAGTGGTAGAAGAAAAACCAGTAACATCAACAACAGGAAATGAAAAAAAGTAGATGTATACTATGAAGCAGATACAAAAGAAGTTCCAGAAGAAAAAGAAGTAACAAGAACAATAAACTACCTAGAAAAAAAGGAACAAACAAAGTCCTAAAAAGATCCAGTAGTTCAAAAAGTAAAACTAACAAGAACAAATAAAGTAAACAAAGTCACAGGAGGAGTGACAGAAGGTGATTGGACAGAAGGAAGCTGGGAAAAAAACACCATCAGGAATGATAGAAAACTATAAAGCTCCAAGTATCGAAGTGGTAGAAGAAAAACCAGTAACATCAACAACAGGAAATGAAAAAGTAGATGTATACTATGAAGCAGATACAAAAGAAGTTCCAGAAGAAAAAAAGAAGTAACAAGAACAATAAACTACCTAGAAAAAAAGGAACAAACAAAGTCCTAAAAAGATCCAGTAGTTCAAAAAGTAAAACTAACAAGAACAAATAAAGTAAACAAAGTCACAGGAGGAGTGACAGAAGGTGATTGGACAGAAGGAAGCTGGGAAAAAAACACCATCAGGAATGATAGAAAACTATAAAGCTCCAAGTATCGAAGTGGTAGAAGAAAAACCAGTAACATCAACAACAGGAAATGAAAAAAAGTAGATGTATACTATGAAGCAGATACAAAAGAAGTTCCAGAAGAAAAAAAGAAGTAACAAGAACAATAAACTACCTAGAAAAAAAGGAACAAACAAAGTCCTAAAAGATCCAGTAGTTCAAAAAGTAAAAACTAACAAGAACAAATAAAGTAAACAAAGTCACAGGAGGAGTGACAGAAGGTGATTGGACAGAAGGAAGCTGGGAAAAAACACCATCAGGAATGATAGAAAACTATAAAGCTCCAAGTATCGAAGTGGTAGAAGAAAAAAACCAGTAACATCAACAACAGGAAATGAAAAAAGTAGATGTATACTATGAAGCAGATACAAAAGAAGTTCCAGAAGAAAAAAAGAAGTAACAAGAACAATAAACTACCTAGAAAAAAAGGAACAAACAAAGTCCTAAAAAGATCCAGTAGTTCAAAAAAAGTAAAACTAACAAGAACAAATAAAAGTAAACAAAGTCACAGGAGGAGTGACAGAAGGTGATTGGACAGAAGGAAGCTGGGAAAAAAACACCATCAGGAATGATAGAAAACTATAAAGCTCCAAGTATCGAAGTGGTAGAAGAAAAAAACCAGTAACATCAACAACAGGAAATGAAAAAAAGTAGATGTATACTATGAAGCAGATACAAAAGAAGTTCCAGAAGAAAAAAAGAAGTAACAAGAACAATAAACTACCTAGAAAAAAAGGAACAAACAAAGTCCTAAAAGATCCAGTAGTTCAAAAAGTAAAACTAACAAGAACAAATAAAGTAAACAAAGTCACAGGAGGAGTGACAGAAGGTGATTGGACAGAAGGAAGCTGGGAAAAAACACCATCAGGAATGATAGAAAACTATAAAGCTCCAAGTATCGAAGTGGTAGAAGAAAAACCAGTAACATCAACAACAGGAAATGAAAAAGTAGATGTATACTATGAAGCAGATACTAAACCAGAGCCAAAACCAGAAACTCCAAAAAAACCAGAAACTCCAGAAGCACCGAAAAAATCAGAGAATATAAATCCTCCTAAGAAATCAAGTGTATCAGAAAAATCAAAAGAAGTTCAGAAACAAAAAGGTAGTCTGGCAAAAACAGGTCAAACTGCAACAAATACTGGAATAATAGGTGTAGGTTTAATAATGTTAGCGATAATGGCTAAACGTCGTAAAAAAAGATAAAATAATGTAGAGGTGTTTTATACTTTCGTATTTGAATAAAAAAATTATATTAAAAGGTATAAATAAAAAAAGTAAGCATAATTTTATATTTTTTTAGTCTCTATATCAAATAAGGGTATGAGAAGATAATACTTGTAAAATGCTAAGCAGCTTTGAGCTGCTTAGCATTTTTACTATACTTACTTTTTATTATCCTTGTATTTAGAAATAAATAGACTAGGCATAACTAAAAATACAAAAACTAAAAATTATCAAAGTTATTATAACTGAATAACCGTAAGAATTAACTTAAACTTATTATTGAAGCTCTCTAGCGTACCATTTAAAGTACTAGTAACACTATAACATCCTGACGTCTTAATAGTTTTTAGCTATACATATAGGTAAATTAGTTCAGTTTATATCCAATAGTTCTTTTAAAGCTTTCTTTATCTCTATATTTTATCGCTCTTCCTGTTTCTTGTGTTATCTTATAACTAAATATAAACAATTCAGCTAAGAATAATATATAATTTAATACATCTCATCTAGTTACGGATTTATCAAAACTACTATTGTAAAAAAATATTTTTTTGTAATCTACTTTAACCACATTATCAAGTACTAATCTCAAGAAATTCTTTAGTATGGTGTAACCTCTACCTTAATTTCTTTTTTTGATTCTATAGATATTTATTAGGCTTATTCTTATTCTTATTTTCTTATTCTTATTCTTTTTCTATTTATATTTTTAAAGAATCTGTAATCTATTAATTATTATAGAATATTTGAGAAGTATTTTTTTATTATAACTATATATGGGGAATATATTTATACAGATTGTCTTAACTTTGTTTTTTTATTTTTCCTTTAAAAATGTAACTATTTAGAATATATTTTGTTTTCTTTTTACAATATCTATAAAATCATATACTTTGGCAATTAAAAATAAAAAATTAAGAAAAAAATATAAAATATAATATTCTATAAAAAAATACTAGTAATTTTTTTATAAGAATAACTGTAAAAAAATATAGAAAACAAGAAAAACAACACAAATAAAAATAAAAACTAGAAAAAAATTTTAAGTATATTTAAGTTTTTAGATTTACAATTTCAAATATATTTGATATAATTATTGCGTAAAAAAATACAATAATATTAAATTTTTATTATATTATACTACTAATTATAAAAAGTGAGTTGAAGAAATTTATAAGAAGAGTATAGATAATAATAGAAAAGGAAAGGTTTAATATATTATGAAAAAAACATGAAAAAAATAAAATTTCCAATAAGAAAGCTAGCTATAGGAGTAGTACCATTATCTGTAGGTTTAGCTTTAACCCAACCCGCAATTTTAAATAAAAACTATTGCTATGGCATCAAATGTTAGTGCTGAAACAGGTTTACAAGGAAATATCAGCTCAGAACAAGAGTTAAATGATAGAATTAAAAAGTAACGCACAAAAATATGGTATTAAGTAATAATATAAATATTAAAAAAATACGATAAATATTTCTAGTGCTTTTAATGGGAAAAATTCATGGTAATGGATATAGTTTAAAAATTGGTAACACCTAACATAGATATGGTTTCTGTAAATGGAGGTAATGTCACATTTGACAGTGTTACATTAGATGGTGGTGATATTGGAAGACCGCTTGCTATCAGTAATAATGCAGATGTTACACTTACAAAAATCAACTATTCAAAGAGGTAATACAGGTAATCAAAGTCAAGGTGGTGGAGTGTTTATTAGAGATTCTAAATTAAAACTAGATAATACTTCAGTTCAAGATTCAAAAGCTGTGAAAAAAGCAGGAACACCTGATGATGTCCGTCCAGATGGTGGAGGAATATATGCATATAATGCAGAACTTACATTAGAAAAATAAATCTGAAGTTTTTAAATAATACTTTAGTAGACGGACATGGTAATGGTGGTGGTATTCATGCTACTAAAGACTCTAAAGTAAAAATTTCTGACACCACTTTTTCTGGAAACCATGCATTTGCAGTGAAAGATGAAGCTAATGAAGGAGGAGCATTATTTGTAGATAATGGAACAAAATTAGAAGTATCTGATTCTACATTTAATGTAGCTAAATCATTTAATACTGGTGGAGCCATAGCGATGCGTCATGCAACAACAACAGTTAAAAATACTAAATTCGATATCAATAATTTAGGTGATGCATATGGTATAAGCGGAGGAGCAATAGTAAGTAGTGATAGTGATCTTAAAGTTGATTCATCAACATTTACTGCAACTGGTTCAAAATTAACATTTGCAGGAGGATTTATAGATATAGTAGGTTCTGGGAAGTTTTCATTAACTAACTCAACGTTAACAGGAGCAGGATCTTGGTGGAACGGACCATCAATTGCTACTTTTGGAGGAGCAATTGCTTTTGAATCAAAAGGAACATCAACAGCTATTATAGAAAATACTACTATAAAAGATGTAACTACAGATGAAAATGGAGGAGCAATTACACTATCTACTAGAAAAGATGAAGAAGGTTCTGTAAATCTAACACTTCGCAATACAGATATTATTAATACAAGAACTAGATTTGCGTGGAAAGATACACGTGGTGGAGGAATTTACGTAGGTAAAGGAAATACACTAAAAGTAGAAGGGGGATCTATTAAGAATGGATTCTCAGTTAAAGGTGGAGCTATTTACAATGATGGAACTGTAGAAGTATCAGGTGGAACAGAAACATCTATTGCAAATAATACATCTTATAAATATGGTGGAGGTATCTATAATAATGGAAGTTTATTAGTAGATACAGCAAACTTTGTAAATAACTCTAAAGTTAGTGACGGTACAGCAGGTGATGAAGAAAACAGCGGAAAAGTAAAAGAATATGCTGGGGCAAGTATTTATGCTAAAAAAGATGTAACAATCACACCTAAAGCACAATTTGACGAAAAAGATGTCAGAGTATTAGATCAAGAATCAGCTTTAGTGTTGAAAGGAGCATTAACTAACAAAATCAATGTTTCTATCAGTGAACAAGAAGGTGGAGAGAATAAAGAAATATCAAAACGCCAAGTAGGATATTTAGTGGCAAAAGGAGATGGAACATATACACCAACAAAAGAAGATGCTAAATTATTGCATTACTTCACAAGAGATACAGTAGGTGTAAGTGACTATTCAGATCATAACTCGCTAGCTAAATGGGATTATGTACTTAACCCAGAAAATAATACAATAGTATTAGGTCAAAGGGCAAAGTTGTTTATGATGTAAATGCAGATAACGCTAAATTTGCAGATGGAAATAAAGTTATTGAAGAAGTAGTAACTTTATATAAACCAGATTTAAATCTACAAGAAACTACTCAGATACCGACAAGAGAGGGTTATAGATTTAAAGGATGGTTTACAACAAAAGATAATCAAAGTGATAAGTTTACAATATCAAAAGAGTCATTTGGAGTAACGGGGGATCAAATAGTTTCTCCGATAGCTAAAGAAAGTATAACAGCTTATGCAGGTTGGGAAAAAGAACAAAAAGTAATTTATACGTTTGTAAGCGAAACTGTTGGTAAACAAATACCGTTAGTAGTAGAGGCATTAAAACCATTAGACAATGCAACTTACATAAAAGGAGAAATAGTAACACCAAAACAACCAACTCAAACAGAAGTGGCATTAGAAGAAGGTAAATGGGTATTTAAAGGTTATGAGCCAGGCGGATCAGTAACTGTAGAAAATACAGATATTAATTTCAAAGGTGTATGGGTCTTTGAAGAAACTAAGACACCAGAAACACCAGAGACACCAGAAACACCAGAAACACCAGAAAAACCGGAGACACCAGAAAAACCAGAGAAACCGGAAACACCGGAAACTCCGGAAAAACCGGAAACACCGGAGACACCAGAAAAACCGGAAACTCCAGAAACACCAGAAAAACCAGAAACACCGGAGACTCCGGAAAAACCGGAAACACCGGAGAAACCAGAAACACCGGAAAAACCGGAAACACCGGAGAAACCAGAAACACCGGAAAAACCGGAAACTCCGGAGAAACCAGAAACACCAGAGAAACCGGAAACACCGGAGACACCAGAAACACCAGAAAAGACCTGAAACACCGGAAACTCCAGAGACACCAGAGAAACCAGGAACACCAGAAAAACCGGAAACACCGGAGACACCAGAAACACCAGAGAAACCGGAAACACCAGAGAAACCTGAAACACCGGAAAAACCGGAAACACCGGAGACACCAGAAACACCGGAGACACCAGAAACACCAGAAAAACCTGAAACACCGGAAACTCCAGAGACACCAGAGAAACCAGAAACACCAGAAAAACCAGAGACACCGGAAAAACCGGAAACACCGGAGACGCCAGAAAAACCAGAGACACCGGAAACACCGGAAAAACCGGAAACACCAGAGAAACCGGAAACTCCGGAGAAACCAGAAAAACCAGAAACACCGGAAAAACCAGGGATACCGAAAAAATTAGAAAATCCAAGTGTTACAGGGAAATCAGAGGTAGTTAAAGAACAAAAAGCAAAACTGGCGCAAACAGGTCAATCTACAACAAATACTGGAATAATAGGAGTAGGTTTAATGATGTTAGCTACAATGATTAAGCGACGTAAAAAAAGATAAAACAATATAGATTTATGTTATACTTTTAAAGCTTGAAAAAGACTGAAGGTAAAGATAAATCCAATAAATATAAATTTAAAGTTTTGTCAAATTTAGGATAATTAAACATACTAAAGAAATGCTAAACAACAAAAAAAGTTGCTTAGCATTTTTTTATTAAAAAAATTTTTTTCATAAACTATAAATAGTAAAAATATGTGTTTATTTGTAAATAAATGTTTGATATAACAAAAACACAA